>OLWA01000098.1_pt1 | contig 112323 bp, 102 predicted proteins | sample 1673251 | NCBI WGS metagenome assembly OLWA01 (sample SAMEA3178937, study PRJEB25190) | human gut metagenome | biome: human gut; feature: human-associated habitat; material: faeces | place: Austria | collected 2013 | reverse complement strand
GTTTTATGAACCTGTTCAATACTATTCATAATAGGCAAATGCATTTCTCATGAATATCCTTTATTTTCATATATGGCATCAGATTCTTCCAAAGCATTCTCTAATTGTCTTTGAAATATCTGAATCAATAAAACCTTTCTGTGACATGTCATCAAGGATATCACATGTTTTTTCATGAGATACAGAAATGTATGCATTGGTACCTTCTGTAATATAATAAATATCTCTGATAATTCTTCGCAGCATTATGTATCTTCTTCAAAATTGCTGATTTTCCCATTTGTACTCCTCTCTTTAAAACCATAACTTTCATAAAAGTCAAGCAGCTCCTTCCCGCTTATCCTCTCTCTGCTTTAATGCTAAAGTTTTTTCCTATCGTTCTGTGCAGCGAGCACATGTTTTACCATAGTATCCGAAATAATCACTCCATCCGACAATGTGATCACACGGTCAGCCATAGATGCGATGGACGGATCATGGGTTACAACGATCATTGTCAACGCAAATTGCTTGATAGACTCCTTTAAAAGTGCCATCACTTCTAACCCATTCTGGTGATCGAGATTACCGGTGGGTTCATCCGCCAGAAGCAGGCTCGGATGATTGGCCAGTGCTCTGCCAATCGCTACTCTCTGCTTCTGTCCACCCGAAAGCTCCTCCGGCAAATGATATTTGCGATCCTCCAGTCCCAAAATGTGCAATAACTGTGCCAGATAATCCGGATCGATCTGTTTTCCATCCAGGCGTACCGGAATCTGAATATTTTCCTCCACATTCAGCACCGGCACCAGATTATACTCCTGAAAAACAAAGCCTATCTTTCTGCGCCGGAATACCGCCCTCTGTTTCTCTTTCATGCCAACGACATCTTCTCCCTCCAGCCTGACCGATCCCTCCTGGGCATCATCCATGCTTCCCAGCAGATTTAACAAAGTGGATTTTCCGGAACCACTGGCTCCGGTTACCGCTACAAACTGCCCCTTTTCCACAATAAAGCTCACATGATCCAGTGCCTTTAACTGATTTTCCTTTTTTCCATATATTCTTGTGAGATCCTGAACCTCCAAAAATGCCATATATTCCACATCCTTTCCTTATATCCCGGTCGATTTATCTTTTTTTGTTTCCCCAATTTTCCCTGTTCATTTCATTATTTACGTTTCGAGTATCTTCTGCCAGAATAACTACAAAACAGGCAAAGTACATAAACTATTACTACTGCCGGAACGATCTTATTCCATGGCCAGGTAAAACAGATTCCTCCAGAGCTGTCCGCAGCTCCTCCATCCTGATTGAGAAGTGTTTCTATAAAGAAATAACTAAGTCCATAACCGGCTGCAACACCGGTGCCAACACCAAGGAGACATGTCACTGCTTTTTCCAGAATCAGCATTTTTTGAAGCTGCTTCCTTGACATCCCTGCAACAGAAAGCAGTTTGAATTCCCCCTGCCGCATACTTATCCCTGCTGCTGTTACATTGATGATCTGAAGCAGACTGATCAGCAAAATAAAACCTCCTACCAGTATTCCACCCTTTTGTATCAGCTCCATATTACGGCTGGTATTGACAATCGTCTGGCTTTCGTCCATTGGATATCCTTGTCCTGATGTATCCTCCAGCAAGATAAAATTAGTATCGCCACTTTCGTCATTGAGCTTTTTCACATATGTGATCAGATCCGATCCTGCTTTTCGTACATCCCGAACGATCCCGATATATTCCTCTCCTTCCCCCATTGGAACAACATCCGACAACATTGCTTCTTTCGAATTACTGTATGTGTGATAGGTTTTATCCGCCATGATCACGCCGGTTCCCTGGGCGGAGTTCTGTGTCAGATATAACGAATTGTAAGTATCCTCCTTAATAATTGCCTGTATCGGAAACTTTACGGAATGTCCCTGATCCAGCTCATACTGCTGTAATATATTTTGTATTTGTGCAAAAAGACTGGTATAGGTATTTATTTTTTTCAGACACCAACGGTATTCATCCACAGGATATCCCTTTTCCTGAATGAATTTTTCTGCTTTTTCCCAGTATCTTGTTCTTTTCTTTATCAGTTTTTTTTCTGCTTTCCTGGTCTGTTCCGGCTTCCATTCAGAGGATCCCTGTGGCTCCTCTCCAATTGCATCTTCCATCTCGTTTAAAATATGTATAACTCTTTTCTGAGCCTCTTCGTTCAGTACCGGTATTTCATCCCCGACTTTATAGTCCGTCAAACGTACATCTGTGCTGGAAACATTTGCGGTATCGTCCTTCGGATTATATTCATAATCGCACAGAATGACACCATGCTTCTGTACCAGACTGTCATAGTCAATCTCCCCCTCAACAATCTGCTTCTTTAGTTGATCCAAATGTTCCCTGTCATAGCCGACGGCGGTCATAAAATTGAAAGCTGTTTTCCGGTCCTTTTCCGTCATTTTTTTGTAATGACGAAGCTGTCTCCTGTCCTGCACCAACAACATTCCAAGCTGCAAAATTCCTGCCTTTTTTACCCCGTCTAACTTCTGCACCTCCTGACAGATCTGCTCCTCACGCTCTTGAGAACATTTTCCCCTGATGGCAATGGCCTCCGCATATTCCTCATTTTTTCCCTGCATACTATTTTCCAGGGTGGAATATGTCGTTTCCACGGACGAGAAAATAACGGTAAATAAGATCATGCTGATAAAAAGCCCCATAAACAGATAAATCTGGCTTCCGGGATTTCGGGACATATTGCGCATGGCATACTCCCACTCCACCCCAAAAAGTCTGCCCATAAAATGACTGAACCGGTGGCGTTCCCCCTTTTTCTTCGTTTTCATTCCCCGGATTCCATAAGCACCGCCACGAAGCACCTGGCTGACCGAAAGATTTCCCGCCTGCCTCGCCGGTTCTAACAATGCAAACAAGGTCACGGCAATACACAACACTCCACTGTACAATACCGCCTTCGGATAAAATCGAAAGACAACCGGAACATCTGCCATCAGACAGCGGTTCACCCATCCCTGACACCCCTTTAACATGCCAAATCCGATTCCTGTCCCTAAAATGGTACTAATGATCGTAAGCAGAATTCCTTCCACTGCCAGCATGAAATATAGCTGCTTCTTAGACATTCCCACACAACGGAGTACCCCATATTCCTTCATTCGCTCCAGTACCGGAAGCATCATGGTATTACGGATCACCAGCATGGCAAATGATGCAAACAAGGCACCGACCAATGCCACGATTGTGTTTCCCAATGCCTGCGCCACTGTATCCTCTTCTCTCCCCTGTCCCAGATACGTTGCAATGTCATTATCAACATATACCCTATACCCCGTATCTTCCTGAATCTTTTTGGCACATACATACAGATCCGAGGTATCCTTAGCTCCGATAAAAAGAGACATATACATTTTTTTGACTTCATTGCCATCCTCATCATATTCTTTACTATAGCTTTTCTTTAAATAGGTCTCCCGGACCTCCGGAAGCTTCTCCAGCTTTTTCTGCATCCTCCGGTAATCTGCCGGTTTCCATTCATCCTCCCCCGAAATTTCATCGACACCTACCGGAAACTCAGACATCTCCAATTCACATCCATGCTGCCTGGCCATCGCCGATTCATAACCATAATTCATGATCGTAAAACCTACCGTAATGCTGCAATAGCATAAGATTACTGAAACCATGATCGCCAAAACAGAATACAAAGTCTGCATGGGATGCTTTTTGCGGTAGCGAAATGCCAGCATCGCATAATATCCTGTCTGTTTCACATAATACACCTCCCTTTTTTATGTTATATATCTTACCAAAGAATCCTTACATTTCAGTGAATTTCTTTCTTACAATTTTGTAACCCAGACTTCTCACACGGAATGATGTAGTATTCCCATACTATTTCTTATACTTAAATACCCCGCAGCAAGCTGCGGGGTATCACTTAGCTTTTTCCATCCTCACTTTGCCTTCGTGCGGATAAACAATTTCCGGAATCCATCTAATCTGCTGTGCATTCCTTAATCACATGCTCGATCACATAATCCTGCTGTGATCCTGTTAATCCCGGGAAGATCGGCAGACTGACTGCTCTCTCATAGAATGCCTCCGCATTCAGGCAATGAACTCCGGCATAGCCGTTTCTCTGGTAATAAGGATGTCTGTAAACCGGTATGTAATGCACATTTACACCAATCCCTGCCTGACGCAGCCCATCAAAAACTTCTCTCCTGCTGCGTTCCATCGTCTGTATCATATACAAATGCCAGCCGCTCTGACAGCCCTCCTGCTGCCATGGTGTCTTGATCTGCGGTATATCCGCAAATGCCTCATCATATTTCCCGGCAATCTGTCTCCGGCGTTCCAGAAAACAATCCAGTTTGTCCATCTGGCTGGCACCTAAAGCACAGGCAATATCTGTAATCCGGTAATTATATCCCAGCTCCAGCTGCTGATAATACCATCCTCCCGGATCCATAACATCTCCACGAAGCATATCTGCAGCCTCCTGCAATGCCGGATCCGAGGACTGCCTCAGCTGATCCTCATACTGCTGCATCATATCGTTATCTCTGGTAATTCCATGGCTTCTGTACAAAACCAGCTTGCGGTATAGCTCTTCATTATCTGTAACGATCATGCCACCTTCTCCTGTCGTCACAGGTTTCACCGGATGAAAGCTAAAACAGGTCATATCGGCAATGCTTCCAATCTTCTTTCCTTTATAGGATGCTCCCAGTGCATGTGCTCCATCCTCAATAACCAACAAATCATGCTTATGTGCAATTTCCAGGATTGCATCCATGTCACATGGCTGCCCGGTATAATGTACCGGAATAATGGCCTTTGTCCGGGAAGTAATCTTTCGTTCCAGCTCCACCGGGGAAATATTGTATGTATCCGGGTCAATGTCTGCAAATACCGGCGTTCCACCACAATAAAGCACACAGTTTGCAGACGCCGCAAAAGTGATCGGTGTCGTAACCACCTCGTCTCCCGCACCAATTCCTGCTGCCAGACACGCCACATGAAGAGCCGCTGTTCCATTGCTCACTGCCACAGCGTACTTCGCCCCCACATAATCTGCCACTTTCTTTTCAAAAGCTGCCACCGCCGGTCCCGTTGTCAGATAGTCCGATTTCAACACCTTCACAACCGCCTCAATATCTGCATCATCTATTGATTGCCTTCCATATGGAATATACATAATGTCACCTTTCCTTTTCACTGATCTGCTTGTTGTAAGTGTAACACGATTTCACCGGAATCACAAGAAAAAAACCAACCATTCCATCTCAACATTTCAGAGAAAATACAGCTGATTTGTGGTATACTGCATTTAGAATATTCTAATATCAGAATATATCCCCCGGAAAGGCAGGTTATCGTTATGATCGGATTTCGCGTTGACGCAAATGAACAAATTGCTACCGGACATCTTGTCCGCTGTATTTCTATTGCCACAGAGCTTATCAAAAGAGGGATCAAATGTATCTTTTTTCTTGCGGAAGAAAAAGAAACTGCACGTCTAAAGGCTGCCAATATTCCCTATGTAATACTCCATACTGACTGGAGACATATGGAATCCGAATACGATATATTCCTTCCACTTCTAAAGGAATATCCTCTGAAATGGCTGGTTGTTGACTCTTATCAGATCACGCCCTCTTATCTTGCCACCTTAAACCAAAGGATCCCTGTATTATATCTCGATGATATGGAGATCGATACCTATCCGGTCTCTGCCGTGCTGCACTATGGTCTCCGCACGGATTATGATGACTATTTCAAACGCTATCTCGGCACTGACACAAAAGTGCTGGCCGGCACAAAATATTCTCCTCTCCGCGAGGAATTTCAGGCACCCACAGCTCCTGTTATCCGTGAAAAAAGCATTCTGATCACAACCGGCGGCACCGATCCTTACCATGTGTCTCTGCAGATTCTCTCAGCCTGTTTAGACCATGACAAACAAACGATTGCTGTCCCTGACTCTCTAAATGGCTTTTCCTTTGACGTAATTGTAGGAAGTATGAATCAGGATGAGCCACAGCTGCACGCTATGGCTGCCCGTTTTCCACAAATCCGGCTTCACAAAAATGTCAACAATATGAGCTACTACATGCGGCGTAATCAACTCGCTGTGTCAGCAGGCGGCACAACTCTTGATGAACTCTGCGCCTGCAGTACGCCCACGGTCTGCTTTTCCTTTGCAGACAATCAATTAGCAGGCGTTAAGCAAATGGGCAGCCAGCATATTATGCTCCACGCCGGAGATGCCCGTTTCGATCCCGTTGTACCAAACATTCTCCGGGCATTGGATGTATACCTCACAAATGATGACCTGCGAAAGGAATATGCTGCCCGTATGAATGCATTGGTCGATGGCCAGGGAGTACAGAGAATTGCAGAATTTTTAGAACATCAATAATTCTGCAGTTCTCTATGGTTGAAATTATTTTTGGGCATATTTCATAAATATCATCTTATCAGATTTAATAATCAAAAATTATCCTTGAGAGTTGGTGCGTTGTTAGTTATTCCAGTTCATCAACCGTGATGCACTTTAATTCCTTGAATTGTCTTAACTGCTTATCATTCGTCAAGAATAAATCACACTTAGTAAAACATGCTACTGCTAACTGAAGCGCATCCATAGCCTTAAAACCTTTATATTCTGCTCAGATTTGAGCGGCCTTTTTGGCAATCTCTTGATTTATTTCTACTATTTCCATATCAGTCGTTTGGACAAGTTTATTAAACATGTCAATAAATGAATACAATTTATTTCTGTATGGAAATACAAAATATTCTTCCATTGTAATTACAGATATCACAAACTTTTTATCTGTCTCATATCCATTACTGAAAAATTTTTTTACTTTGTCAAAATACTGTGGATTATTTTCATCTTTTTCAATGAAGTATATGAATGGTGCCGTATCAACAAATACTTTTTTATAATCTGTCATTCGCTCGCATCTCCCTCATATATTCATCTACATGCTTTCCTCTTTCACTTGAAATAACAAAACTATCCCAATCAACAGGTGCTTTCCTTACCTTTTTCTGCGGATAATTTAGCAGCGTGACAATAACCTCTGCTCCATCATAATCCCTAATATCTTCATCTTCAATAACAACTGTGTTGCCTTGTACAATTCCCTTTACGGCTGCTAACATAAGTCATACCTCCTTTAAATTTCCGGGCAATAACACTATTTGTTATTATATGAATATTCATCCTTACTTTGCCCATTTTTTTCTTTCCTGTAACAATATCTATACCCATATCTCTTCAATATAACCTTCCGTTTCTGTATGCCTCTTCATATTAAGTATACAATACTCTCTACGTTTATTCAATATAAACCTATGGCCCCTGTATCTGTCGGATAGTCGGCAGATGATAAAAATTTTCATATAAGATCTCGTCCCCAAATGTCAACGATGGCTCCTGTTTACACAGATATTCAAATGTATATAAATGACGTTCCTTCCCATAAGGGTCAAAAGTGCAGATAAAAATAACATAGCTTTCCCCCTTTTCTCGAATGACCGAAACTGTTATAATATAAAATATCGTTTTAGCATTAAATTCATTACATTGGGAGGATCACCATGAAAATATTAATTCCTGACTGGAAAAGCTTTGGAAGGGATGATATCCGGGAAGCACTCGTAAATCTTGGAAACGAAGTCATCTTCTATCAAAAGGAACCACGAAATTACCGGCAGGATCCCCGATTCCGTTCCGAATTACGCAATTATATAAAAGAGGAACATATCGATCTCATTTTTTCCTCCAACTACTACCCGATCCTCTCTAATGTATGCAACGACATTAGAATCCCTTATGTCAGCTGGTGTTATGACAGCCCATTGGTTCTGACATACTCTGACACCATTTTTCATAGCTGCAATTTTATTTTTATTTTTGACAGTCAAATGGTAACAGACCTCAAAGCATTAGGCGTAAAACAGGTCTACTATCTGCCTATGGCTGTGAATTCAAAACGATTATCCACACTAACCGTTTCCCCGGAGCATCGGAAGCTTTTGGATGCAGATGTTGCCTTTGTCGGTTCATTATACAACGAAAAGCATAATTTATACGACCGTTTTTCTGATCTTCCTGCATATACAAAGGGATATCTGGAGGGCATCATGGCTGCCCAGCAGCAAATTTACGGACAGCTTTTCTTAGAAGATTGTCTGACTCCTGAAATTTTGGAAGAACTTCAAAAGCATATTCCTCTGGAGCCATCCAGAGACGGTCACGAAACACTCCGTTACCTTTACGCAAATTACTTTTTATGCCGTAAGATCACACAAACAGAACGCTTCCAATGTATGAAACTTTTAGATGTTCATAAAAACCTTCATGTAAAACTGTATACCCCTAATCCAACGCCCCAGTTTACTACCATTCAAAACATGGGAACCGTTCACTACGAAAAAGAAATGCCGCTTGTTTTCCAGTGCTCACGGATCAATCTAAACATTTCCCTCCGGAGTATTCAGAGTGGTATACCTTTACGGGCGATGGATATTATGGGTGCCGGTGGTTTTCTTTTGACCAATTACCAAAGGGACTTTGATCGTCATTTTACCGCCGGTAAGGATTATGTTTACTATGAAAATCCTGATGATATGATCAAAAAAATTGATTACTATCTTGCAAATCCTGCCAAGCGGAATGAAATCGCCCGGTCCGGTCAGCAAAAAGTATTTTCCGAGCATACCTATGAACAGCGTTTTCAGGAAATACTGGATATCATTCAGAAAGGATAACTATTTATGGACACCAACAAAGTAAGCTTTATTGTATGTACAAATGATGAGGCTGCTCTATCGTAAGCGTCTATCAATTTTTAGTTACTCTATTTGTCCCATATATCTATAATCTTTTCTGGCAGATACAATATTTCCATTATTTCATCAATCTTGCAGCCAATCTTTCATACCGGTTATAAATTTTGTATACCTGCTGCATATTCTGATTACATTGATAGAATTCTCTATCTTTCCAAGGCTTCATTTCGGAACAGAAATGAATAATGGATGCCTCTGCCAGTATCCCTGCGGTAACATCAAAAATCTGTAATCCATTTTCCGGATCCTGCATTCTCTGAAGTTCCGCATAAGTCAGCAGATTCCTTTCTCCGATCACATGCCTGGTGTCTAATGATAAATACGGGACACAGGGACAATTATATTTTTCCCATGGAATAAACCGGGATATACCATGATAATAGCGATTTAACGCATCCTGATCCACTAATTTATATCTGTCAAAATTATCTTTGATATCATCAAGCAGCCGCTCCCGCACATGCTTTTGGCGAACGTATTCCATATCAAACAGTATCATTCCGGAATTAAAATATTTATCATCCGGTGTCAGATGTACAATAGCCTTGTGATACTCCATGTTTCCCTGCAAAATATTATTGATATCGTCACATACCAATACCGGTTCCGTCATGTCCATTTCAAACAATCCGGTAATATCTCTTGTCACAACCATATCCACATCCAGATATAATATCCGCTCTACCTCCGTCGGTATCATTTCCAATCCCAGTATTCGATAAAAAGCTCCTACCGAAAATCTGCCAAATGACCGTAAACCCTCTGTCTGCTCCTCAGAAATGTTGAAACAGATAATCTTTTTGTTTTTATATCTTTTTTCAATCTTATGAAGCACTGCAAATTCCTTTTCACCAAATTCGGAACATAAAAAATAAATATTCATATCTCTTTCCATATGGTTATGAAACAAAGACACGATCAGGGTCAACGCCGGTGAGAAATAGTTCAAATCCGCTGCGATCATAATATCCATCCATTCATTTCCTCCATATCATTTCCAAAACTGACAAATAACACAGGACGCTGATGTTTGCTGTCTCTTATCTTTCAAGCTGCCGCAATGCTGTGATCAAACGGCCATTGTCCTCCTCGCTGCGAATAGAAAGTCTGATATACTGATGACCGTTTTTGATCTTCTTCGTCAGATCCTTCACAAAAATATTTTCTTTTAATAACGAGGTGCAAAGGTCTGCCGCAGTAATCCCCTTTAATCTGCACATCACAAAATTAGCCTGGGACGGATAAACCTCCAAAAAAGAAATATCCTTTAACTGCCGTACCAATTGTTTTCTGCATTCTCTCAGTTTTCCCAATGCCTCCACATAATCCTTGTCATATTTCTCTTTGATCTGCATAAAAAATTCACCAAAGCTGTTAATATTCCAGATAGATACATCCTTTTTTAAATATCGTATCAACTGCTCATCACTGCTGGCCAACACACCTAATCTGGCTCCCGGGATTCCATAGGATTTTGAAATGCTTTTTATGATGTATAACTTGTGATATTCATCCAAAACACTGTCCCGAATCAGGGACACATCCGCAATATCCTCCTCCGGCCCGATATCCACGAAATCTACAAAGCTTTCATCCAGGATAACCGCCATATCCTGCTGTTTACACCAGCCTATGAGCCGGATACATTCTTTGTATGAAATATAATTTCCACTTGGATTGTCCGGATTGATCAGTACCAGAGTATTAATTTTATGGACAGAATAAAATTGCATCAGATCCTCAACGGTATAATGCATCGCTTCGCCTGCCGGCACAAATGGCACGATCCTCTCTTTCTTTAACCGGTTCGGATACTCTTCAAAGGTCGGATAAATACATCCCACCTTCCCATCTGCATTTACAGATAAATATTCCAGCAGTCCCTTGATCAGCTCGGCTGCACCATTTCCCACAATGATATGCTCCGGTTTTACTCCAAAAGCTCCCGCCGCCAGAAGTGCATTTACCTCCATTCCGGAAGGATATTCCGTAAGCAGAGTCTCAAAGTTGGATTTCATCTCCTCCATTAACTTGACCGGCGGATAATACGGATTTACCAGATAACAATAGTCCAGCAGTTTCGGGTATCTCCAAAAACCGCCATAACGCCTTGCTATTTTCTCATAATGCTCGGATTCACTTTCGTTGAATAACGATTCTGCAATATTCAGATCCTGAATATTGTCAATCTCATACCATACCTGTCCTGTCAGTCTTTTCGCCTGTATTTCCCTGGTCTCCAGCATAGCGATCAGCTTGATCACAGATTCATAATACTCATTATCACCCATTGCTTTCTCATAGGCAGTCAAAAACGGCACATAAATATTTCGGGAAAAATCAGCACTAAACTTATAAATATTGACTGTTTTATAATAATTCTCTTTTTCAGAAAATTTTAAATATTTTCCCGGAATAAAATTTTCAATATGATCATTTTCATCCAGTTCCATGCAGGTTCCATCCATCCAGCTTTCAAATTTATCAACCAGAGCAAGATTGGCACGCGCATCCTCTAACAAAGCATCGATCACACTCTCCTCATAAACAAGATCCGACTCCAAAAGCAGCGTGTCCTCAGCACACAAATACTCCTTCGCCAAAGCCAGCGAATATATATTATTCGTCTTATCATAAACCGGATTGTCTATAAATATAATAGGCGTTTTAACCTGTAATGTGTCTATAAAATCGATCAATTTCTGTCCCTGGTATCCAACAACAATGACGATCTGAGACAGTTTCTTGTTGTCAAGAATACGCAATGCCCTTTCGATCATGGTAACTCCATTTACCTTTACCATGCATTTTGTGTTCTCGTTGGTCAGCTCCTTCAAACGCTTTCCCATACCCGCTGCCAGAATAATCCCCTGCATTTTTAACCTCCATGTTTCTTTCATACGTATAGCCAGACTGCCATATCAGTATGCAAAATCCCGAATATTTTCCATAACAATTGCCTTGCATTTCTCCATAATGTCCGGATCATGAAACTCCTGATCGTTCATATCCACAAGCTTCACATAAGCTCCTGCTGATATTTCTATACGGCAGTCCTTATCCACCTTTTTATAACTTTCCAGGTAAAAACGATAATCCTTTGTCCCAACAAATGCCGCATATTCCCGGTCCGGGTGCTGGCTTTGGGCAAAAACATATTCCTTCTCTGTCCCACCGCAAAATGCCGGAAGATTTCCATCATTCTCTGCAAGACTTGGATCCTCCAGTCCTGCCAAATGACACAAAATATGTCCATAATCCACAGATTCCACCAATTCATCACAAATATTGTGTGAAAACTCCGGTCCATAGATCATTAACGGCACATTCTCCCTCTGCCAGGATAGAAACGGTTGTCCCGCATCCACATTAAATCCATTGCCGTGATCCGAAAATAATGTAACAACCACTTCGTCCCTGCTGTAATGCTCCTTAATATAACGATACAAAACAGCAAGCTGACGATCAATATATGCCATTTCCTTTAAATAGACTTCTCTCCGGTTCGGACTTGGTGTCTGGTATAAGGTGCCCGGATATCTTCCCGTAAAATCAATCTCATTCACATGGATCGGGCACGATGTCTGCACCGACAATGGCATGTCCCACATTCCTGCCACATCATGAAGATCCGGTATATCCAGCCATATATATTGATCCGTCTCCCGAAATGCTTCCATATGCTCTATCGTCTGATGTACTGCTTCATGTGCAAAAAAATCTTCCTGCCAGTACTGATACAAAAACCGGTCAATTCCTCTCATATAACCAAAGTCCGGAATCACAGAATCATTTCCGCCAATCTTTGCTGTAAAATATCCTGCCTCCTGAAAGATTTCCGGAAAAACCTTCCGATCTGCCGGCATCGCCCTTTTCACGCTCTGATTGAGCATCTTGTGATGTGACGACCGAAGTCCTGTCCAGTAGCTGGCGATACTGGGATATGTAAATTCACTGCCCGCATAAAATTCATCACATATGAGGCCTTTCTGAAAGAAATCATATGTATTTGGCATACACCCCTTTAAAGAGTGCTCCTTGATCACCTTCCAGTTAAAGCTGTCCAAAAAAACGGACAAAACCAGTTTTTTCCGCTTTGGATCATGATGTAACGGAATTGGTTTACCAAATACTGTTATATTTTCTGCTGTAAAAGCAGTCGGTTCATCTATCCTGTAATAATCATACTTTTTAAAACCATATGCCGGAAAAGAATACCTGTCTGTACCAGTTTTTATCTCAAATTTATTCGGATAATTTTCTACATCTGTATTTGCAACAACCGGAACAATGCATGGAAATGAATCAACATACGATTTATCTTTTGATATCGCCTCAATCTGATATATATCAAATTTATTGGTCAGACAGCTTCCTGAATCAATCACATTCATATAAGAATCGCCCCAGGTAAGATATCCGGCCATATAATAAAATCTGCCATCCAATGATAACGGGCGAAAATATCCCTCTATCGGTTTATAAGAAGTAAATAGATTCGCCTGTAACAGCACGTAACGATCATCAATCTGCTGAAGCTGCTCCTGCTGCTCATGATCGTCCCTTTGCAGCACCATTTCCTTTACCTGCATGATCATCTGCTGCAACTCCTCTGCTGAGATAACATTCTCCTGATATGTATTCTGTAAGTTTTCCAGAAAGCGAAGATCTGCATAGGCCTCCAGCCAGTGATCCGTACAGGAATTTGCAATTGCAGAGAGGTAAACGGCCATTAGATGATATGGGTTTCTGAATCTTGCCTCTTGGGCATATATCTCCATCATATTATATTCCTGCTGATCATAAAAAAACAAACATTTCTTTAAAAGTTCTTGAAAGGGTAAATTTATCATATCATTTTTATCTATCATCACACACAAGCCCTCCATTATAATCCATATCAGGATTCCAATAATAATTTTAATCGGCTCATCTCAAAATGTCAATGTTAAGTGTACGTTTTCTTCCGGCTGAAAATGTTATTTGAACTTGTTGCATTTTCCGTAATTATTACGTATACTGTAAATAAGTTATTGTCTTGTCGATCATCTCGGCTAAAATATGATAAAGTGTATGTTTCGCTTCCACAGACATTCAAAGAAGTATAAAGTAGGATCGTTTATATCAAAGAATACCCAGGAAAACTGACACAAGCTACTGTGCGTGTTTGGATAAAAGATTTCATTCCTGTTTCCCTGTATAATGGAGAATGTACCTCTTATCAGGATTATGTTATTATTTCAAAATATGATAATCTTAAAAATATTACTGGAGATGCCACATTATTAATTTACGAAGATTTATTCGAGTCTTTTTCCCAGAATATACTTGAAGAAATCAATTACAATTACGATTATTATTACCTTTATAACGCATTAGAAGAAGCCAAAAACAATACTGCTATTGACACCATTGTTACCGGATCATCTTACGGATTATTTGGAATTGATCAAAGTCTTCCATCATCCGTTAATTTATCTTTAATGTCACAGGATCTATATTATTCTGTTATGGGGATTAAGGACGTTTGTGAATATAATCATAATATTAAAAACATCGTATTGTGCTGCAGTTATTATTATCTGTATAGTGATTTAAGTATGACTCAAAATCCAACGGAAATATCGCGTATTTCGAAAGTTTACTATCCACTATTTCATGATTTACATAATACGTTACACCTTCCTCCAAAAATCAATTTTTTGCCAGAAAGCAAACTGATTGATATCCATAAAGTAATCCAGCTGTTTTCCCGGGAAGAATATGTAAATCACTATTTTAATAACGAGCGTCCAAAAACTAAATTTGCTACAAAAGTATGGGACGATATATCAAAAACATGGCAACAACTTTCTGAAGAAAATCGAAAACAGGCTGGAATCATAAGAGCTGACCTTCATAATAGCGGTATCAAATATGTAAACTCTTTTAAAGAAAATGAACGGATCCTAAAAAATCTGTCTCAATACTGTGATGAGAAAAAAATCAATCTGGTCATACTTTCAACACCAATATCATCTTATTACAGAGAGGCTTCTTCACCACAATATAAAGAGGATTTTTATAGAGTTCTCAACAATATTCAATGGACAATACATCTTATTGATTTATATGATGACTTGACATTTACTATTGATGATTATAATGATACTGATCATTTAAATGATCTCGGAGCTGCAAAATTAACTTCCATTTTACAGGAAGTTCTCAACCAACTGTAGCATCCATATTATATAGCTGCCAACAACTAGTAATAAACACCTAATTGATGTGCGTCATTAAAACATGAAACTAATATGGATTGCAACTTTATAAGATTTTTTTACAATTTCTTCATTTTTTCTCAACTTGTTTCAGCATCATAATTTATAAGACCATTATACAGTCAGAATGTTCTCCGCAAGTCCATCAAAAGAGTGTTTCATACTTTAACGACAACTATCAATTAGGCTGTTACAATTTAAATTTTAAAAGATAGAATAATCTTAAACATTTATATCTCTCGTATTAGATAATTGCTTCTATCGGTACATTTTTTTTCAAACACAAATTGATTATTTTTATAAAACATCAATGCTTTAATATTATCTTTTAAAACCTCTAATCGTATTCTTTTCATTCCATGCACTTTAGCAACTTCAATACATTTATCTAAAAGTTTCTTTCCAATTTTTAGTCCCTGCATATCTGGAATCACCCCTATCATTGTAATATAAGCAGTTTCACTTTCCATATCATTCGCATACATTGCGGCATATCCAACAAATTGATTACTTACCGTTGCCGAAATAAAAATAGCATATTTATCTATTTTATTTAAAATTTCGTTATAATTATTGCGAAGCGTAATACCCTTAATAAATGCTCTGTCACATTCCTCAATGATATGCTTTTTTGTATCTAAGTCTTTTTCTAGATTAATTCTCACTTCCATATTTATTATATTCCTCTAATTACATCCAATGTAATGCCACGAATTATCAACTCTATTGAATTTTATCCTTAATATTGCAAACTGTCATTCTCGTTTTCCCACTTTTTAATTTAGGAATTTCATTCACATATTTAAATTCAATATCGACTCGTTCCCCAAATAATTTTTTTGTTTCTTCAGTAATAAAACCCTCATAAGAGCCGTTATCCGTATTTAAAATCCATGTTAGTTTTTCATAGCTATCCTGAACCAATTGAAATTGTTTAATATCCTGAAAAGGTTCCAAAAATGATATTGCATGAAATATATCAACTATTTTTCTATCCGTCGTGTATAATACATCTGCAACCCGTCCCATTAATTTTTCAATATAAATCCGTCCATCATCCATATGTCTCAAAGATACCAAATCTCCATTTTCGTAACGGATGATCGGAAAAGCTTTATTAAAGAAATCTGTTATCACTAATCGACCGATCTCTCCATCTTCTGCCGGTTCATTACTATTCATTTTTAATACTTCAAAAAAATAATCAGCAGTATTTAATAAATGACCATAACCCGAGCCATCTTCAATTGCCATTGCCCCATTTTCTTCATTCGCATAATAAGAATACATTGGACATTTGAAATATTCTTGTATGGTTTTTCTTGTTGTTTCTTTTAACAATTCTGACATAGCAAATACCGCAATCAAATCCCCGCTCCATCTTGGAGCATTTCCGGATTTAATATATCTTGCCATGGCTTCCCATACTGATGAAATCGCTGTCATTGTTCGAAAATCTTCATTCTCAAGTTTCCTTATCAAATCATCCAATTCTGATTCTGTTAGATATTTATACTCTAAATAATAAACATTGTCTCTATCCTGCCTTTCCAACGGTATATTTTTATCTATTACATTTGTACTAACATACATAGTTTTTTCATGTGATCGAACACCATCTAGTGCACGTAGTTCCTTATTTCCTGCAATCCATCTAGCATGTTTATATCTATCCATAATCATTTTAAAAGGTGTGCCCGTAGAACCACTCGTATATTTAGTGATCAATTCTTTTTCCGGAACATCTTTTATCGCAATTAAATCCCAGTTATCTTTTAAATCCTGCTTTTTCATAATTGGAAATTCCGATAAATTTTTTGCATCTGAATATTTTTTATAAAACTCTGAATATGTCGTTGCATAAAAAATCAGATCATTCAAATAATGCTTTGAAAATATTCTATTCTCTATAGGATGTTTTAATAAAAATTCTAATTCTTCACACCCATTTACGAGTCTAGCTCTATTATTAAGAATATCATTCTCTACAAATGCATTGTACTTTATGTCTCTCTCTGTCATAATTATTCTCCTTATCTGTAAATACTTTCAAAATATTTTCTAAAATCATATGGATTTTCATCATTATCAATTGGCAAGTCATCAGCAGTCTTACACAACGCTGAATAATTTAGTCCTTTTTTATCATACTGACAATACTTTAATATTAATCTTAATGGATCAACTTTTTTTTCTAAACAACATCTATAAATTTCTTTTAAATACGAAGAATGAAAATCGGCAAATCCGCACATCAAATCAAGGGGATTTATCGAAGGTCTTCCTATAATTTTATCATTTATGTAGTATCCATATTCCAGCAATTGTGGAATGTCAAATCCAGTGTCGTATCCTCGTTTTTGTAAAGTCATAACAAAGGATTCTGCCATAGTATTTCCAACACTCCTTCCCACCCCCTGCAAAGTTGTATCAATAAAATCATATCCACATTCATATGCAACCAATGAATTATAAACTGCTAATCCCATATTATTATGACAATGAACACCTATTTTCACATTAGTCTTTAAACGGGTCTGCTCATAATACTTCCTAATTTGCTCCGGTAGCATTCCGCCAGATGAATCTACAACATAAACACAATCAGCCCCCCAATCACTCACTATTTTCGCTTCTTCTGCAAATTTTTCAGGCGTAATAATATATGTTTTCATAAAATTAACCATTACTTCCAAGCCAAGTTTTTTTGCCTCCAAAACATAATCTTTTACATTTCTGATTTCGTCCGCATTTTGACCAATCCTAATAAATTTCATTCCATTTTGTGCTGCTATTGAAAGATCTTCTAATCTTGCAATACCTGGAATACAAAAAAATCCCAGTTTAGCATTCTTACAAGTTAAATTTGCCGCATCCATATACTCTATATCTGACTGCAAAGACACGCCATTTTCATAAGAACTGGCATTTAATCCTTTTCCATGTCCAATTTCAATATATTGATATCCAAGACAATCTAATCGTCTCACAATTTCGGATACATCATCCTTTGAAAATTTAAAGTCGACACAGTAACTCCCATCACGCACTGTAGTATCTAGCAATTTCATAAAATCCTTCTTTCCAAAACTAAATTATTCAAATTTAATTTCAACTTTTTTAGCTACCTCCCTCTTAATTTGTTCTAGTTCTTTCAAAGAATCACAGCACGCAATATAATATCCAAATCGATTCCCCCCATCTTTTACCTGTGTTACTGTGTCTCCCTCTGAATAATCAAAATAGAACGACTTAATACATTTATTATTTTTCAAGTATTCTATTCCGGATATCTTACTAATTTTTCCTGTATTGTTGCCCACATCAAAAAAACTCAAAATAGCACATCTTTTTTTATAATTATCACGATAGTTCAAATCACTCTCTTTACACTTCCCTCCTATGCTCCAATCAATCAGACACTCTTGAGATTCAATTCCTGATATATTAGGATCAATAACCCCAGATAATAAGTTACCACCTCCTCTGGCTCCTATTTCTATAAGATAATATTTTCCATCCTTATATTTATACTCAGCATGTGTTAAACCGAATTCCAAACCGGATGCCAATACATAATCTCTATTTGTTTTTCTCAATAAATCATAATCATAATCCGGATTTTGATATCTAAAAATCAATTCTTGATCTAAATTTTCATTATTTTTATAATGTTTTTTTTGTGCAACAGACAATGTATAATATCTATCCATTATTTTTATTCCATCAACAGAAAATTCTACACCATCGATGTATTCTTCTAACAAAACACATTTTTCCTTTTTCGAATATCGCAATGACTCACAAAAATGATTCTGTATATCTTGTTGACATTTAATAGAAAACACACCTCTACTGCTATTTCCATCTAAAGGTTTCATAATCATTTTTTTATGATAATTTCTATATACTGTAATAGCTTCATCTAAGGAAAAACATTTGAAATAAAGTGGTGTTGCAAAATTATTTTTTTTCGCAAATACTCTCATAGAATATTTATTAGTATATAAATCCGCCATTTTCATTCCTATTGTAGGTTTCCCCATTTTTTCAGAAACCCATGCAACAGTGGGCGTTGCAATATCACACTCGTCGGACAACACTGCAAGCGAAGAATACTCTTTTGCGATTTCATATACTTTTTCTTTATCTAATATATCTACAATTCTATATTCATCTGCATATTCATATGCCGGCTGGTTTTCATAATAGTCGAGAACAATAACTCTATATCCTCTCCTTTTTAATTTCTGTACCAATGGTATTTGCCATTTTGTTCCAGGTAATACAATAACATTTTCTCTCATTTTTAATCCCCCTAAAAATTAAAACGGTACCCTCATATCACTTTTTCCAAATATGTCCAGTGTTTTTCTCATAGAAACTAAATATATAAAATAAAGGTTATATCTGACTTTTTGATTTGACATATTAATAATATTTTTTACAACATTCAAATCATCAGAAGATCTATTTCTATACCATTTAAAAACCGCTGAAGCAAATATTTCCTTTTTTTTGCATTCAAAAGAAATCTTGCCATTAAAATGTTTTTCTAAATACATCTGACTTTCAAATATTTCATCTCTAATATTTATTCTAGTCATTTCTGCAGTAAAACTAGAGCTATTATTATGTTTGACCCTTCTATAGCAACTCATTGTTTGATCCATGCAATATATGTTCCCAATACTGACCAAAAGTGCCATTGCAGTAGCATCTCCCCATATATTATTAAACTCATGAAAAAAATCAGTATTTACCGACGCATCTCGAAATACATTTCGATACATAAGTGTATTAACATGTGAAGCAAATTTTCCTTTCTCAAATTCTTTTGCAGTATATATTTTTCCCGAATAAAACTGCCTTTCATAATCCCGATCTACCATTGGAATTCCATTTTGATCTACTAAACAAAATTTATGGCAACATCCTACATATTCCGGATGGCTGTTCAAAAAATCAACCTGCATTTGTAATTTATACATGTCAGTCCAATAGTCATCTCCCTCAAGAGTTATACTGTACTTTCCTCTCATATTTATCAACAAATCATATGAATTTTCTAAAGGTCCCATATTTTTCTCGCGATAAAACACCTTTATAATATTATTATATTTTTTTTCATACTCACGACAAATCTCTCGCGATTGATCAGTCGAATAATCTTCTCCAATCAATAATTCAATTTTAAACTCTGTTCTTTGGTTTACCACACTATCAATTGCCTGTCGTAAATACTTTTCATGATTGTAAACAGGCATAATAACGCTTACCAATATCTCTTCTTTTTCTTCCATTTTTTCTCTCCTAACATTACCGGTCATTTATACAAATATTGAGACATCTTTTCACACAAGCAACTATCAATTTTACTTGATTTATTTCTAAATCTGCATAAAGCGGTAAAATCAATATTCTTTCAGAACAACTTCTCGCAATAACCAAATCTACTTGCTTAAATTTGTTTTTGAAACAAGCTTGATCAGCAGTAATTGGATAAAAATATTTCCTTGCATAAATATTTTCTGATCTCAATTTTTCAAATATATAGTCTCTTATTTCTTTTGAATCAAATAGAACCGGAAAATAAGCATAATTAGGAGTTACCCCTTTAGAATATATATTTAATCTTATCCCTTGGGTATCCTCTAATAGCGAACGATAATACTCTACAACTTTCTTTCTTTTTTCTATTTCCTCGTCAACATGTTTCAAGTTGCATAATCCCATAGCCGCCGAAAACTCGTTCATTTTCGCATTGGCTCCTACAGAAACAACTAATTCTTCTGAACGTATTCCAAAATTCTTAAGATTATAAAGTCTATCATATTCTTTTTGCGAGTGACAACAAACAGCACCTCCCTCTATTGTATGGTATACTTTAGTAGCATGAAAACTAAATGTAGATACATCGCCAAAATCAGCAATGCTCGTTCCATTGATTTTTTCACCAAAAGCATGGGAAGCATCATAAATCACTTTTAAATCATATTTATGAGCAATTTCGCTAATTTTTTCAACATTACACGGATTTCCATATACATGAACAGGTACTATTGCAACCGTTTTTTCTGTAATCAGATCTTCGATTTTGCTTTCGTCAATTGTATAGTCATCCTCTTTAATATCACAAAATACCGGAACCAAACCATTTCGTATAATTGCATGTGTCGTTGATATAAACGTAAATGGAGTCGTAATAACTTCACTTCCATACGGAAATTTCATTGACTGTATTGCCAGTTCTAAAGCCATATGCCCATTAACAGTTAATGATAAATAATCTGCTCCCAAATAATCTTTCAATTTTTTTTCTAAATGTTGATGATACTGTCCCATATTAGTAAGCCAATGAGATTCCCATAATGGTTTTATACATTCACAATATTCTTCATATGATGGCATTGAAGATCTTGTGACATTTATTTTTTCTGACATGTTATCTCTTCCTTATTTCAATAATGTAATCGCTACAAAAAACAGTATTCCTTTAAGAATAAGCATATAATACCGTTTCGCAGCAATATATCTCATGGTGTCTTATTATAAATTTGTATTCAGGAACCATTTCATGAATCAATAACGGTATCTTCCACAGATCATCCTCTTTATGATACAGACAAATTGCCAATTTAGGGTGATATCTTTTAATCAATTTCTCAGCCCCGCACAAAGCATTATATTCAGCTCCTTCTATATCCATTTTTAAGTAGGTTATCTTTTCCTCAATCAAATTATCAAGGCAATCTACTTGTGCCACTTGACTCCCTTCATTTGACAATACCGAACTGCTTCCACTATTATCATACTTCATAGTTTCTTTACAATTCCAAACACCTTTATTGATTAAAATAATATTTTTGCATTCGCTATATTTAGATTTTAACTTTTCAAAATTTAGTACATCCATTTCAAAAGCATATATTTTATCAAAACTGCCTAAATTTGCATATACCTGTTCAATAGTATCTCCTGTGTAAGCACCACAATCAACTATAATTTCATCTTTTGCAAGTGGCATATCGTCAATAAAATATTGATCTTTTGTGCAGATTGGTCTGTAATCTTTATTATCGGACAATCTGCTATCTATGATAAAATCAAGTATTTCACGCGATTTATTATCAACTAACAAAGATTTCACCTTTTCTAATGATTTGGATGCATTTTTTACAACATCTTTATTATATTCCCTTGCATACAGCAAATGAAGCCCCGAATACACTGTTCCTTTATATCCCATATCATTAAGCTGATTGACTATATCATCAAAATATTGACTTGATATTATCAAAATATCTTTTTCGTCTTCACGCAACAGCCTGTCCGGTCCACAAATCTCATAATTTCGAAATTTACTTCCCCACTTTTTTGAATCATTATCAACGAAATATAATATTTTTTTCAAGTTATATTTATCCAGTAAAAGTTCTGCACAACCGGATGCTCCAAACATTACAACTGGATAATTCTCAAATTCATTTATAGTTCCTTCCGTAATAGAATATTTTATTTTCATATTTGCCCTCCTCAGTATTATAATTTATATAGTTTTCTATATTTCCACATCATACTTTTTCAGGATCTCAATTCCCTTGGAATAAGAATTAAAATCAATGATATCATCCGTATCAAACATAATATCAAATGTGTCTTCCAGTTCTCCGATCAGACTCATATGACCTACAGAATCCCAGTTTTCTACTCCCTGATAGGATAAATTTTCATTCACCTGATCCTTACTGATCTCCAAAGAATTCACAAATGCCTCAATATATTTTTCTAAATTACTCATGATAATCCTCCTTTGTTTTGTCTTTGATCTGATTTACCATCTGATCTACCGTTAATCCATAACATTCCAATAATTCCTGATACTCTCCACCACCGTTATAACAATCTGAAATTCCAAATTTCAATAATCCGGCAGAACATGATTCCTCTGCCATCACCTCAGCCACAGCACTTGCCAGACCTCCGTAAATATTGTGTTCCTCCATGGTCACAATGTACTTAGAAGACTCACATGCCTTTTTAACAGCTTCCCGGTCAACCGGCTTCACCGTGTGCATATCATAAACAACCACTGAAATATCATTTTCTTCAAGCCTCTCTGACACCTGCAAAGCCCTATGCACCATAGTTCCTGCTGCAAAAATGGTAATATGATTCTCTCTGATTTTCACCGACCTTTTCAGTTCTATCGCCCTGCCTATCTCAAAATCATAATCCTGATCATATACCACCGGACAGTTTCCTCCATCCATCAGACGGATATACACCGAATCCGGATAATGAACGGCTGCCTCCAATGCTTTTCCCACCTCACCTGCATCCGCCGGAGAAATGATCGCAATATTTGGAATAGAACGAAGTACACCGATATCCTCAAAGCAGCAATGGGTACTTCCTAATGTTCCCAGCACCAGACCGCTTGCCAGTCCGACCATGACAACCTTGCTTCCCATATATCCTTCATTGACACGAATCTGCTCCAGACAACGCATACTCTGAAATGGAGCAAAGGTCGTTGTGATCACCGTATATCCCATCTGACTGTAACCGGTGGCAATCCCCATCATATCCTGCTCCGCAATACCAACGTCCAGATAACTATCCGGGTATTTTTTGCGGTAACGCTCTAAGCCTGCTGATGTAGACACATCTGCTGTTAATACCTTTAAATGCGGAATCTGCTCCCGTAACTCCATAACAGCCATACCAAAGGCAGCTCTCTGACCAATCATAGACCATCTTCTTGCCAGCTTTGGAGAAAGCCGGATCACTGTATCCATATCGCTGTCCTGTTTTACGGATGCATGGTTTTTCAGTCTGCTTTTATGCTCATTGTTCCATTTCTCGGAAAGTGCAAGCCATTTTTCCGGCTCTCCTGTCTTCCCCAGTTCCTGCATTCCCTGCATATACAGATCCTTTGTAATAACGGCATGATGAAAGCCATTATTTCCTTCACTAAAGGAAAATCCATGTCCCTTTACGGTATTGGCAATCACCGCCAATGGCTTGCCGTCTTCCCGTTCACACGTAAAAGCTCCATACAACGCCTCCACATCATGTCCATCGACCTCCTGTGTCTGCCATCCAAAAGAGCTCAGTTTCCGGTTCAGATCACCAAGTCCCATGATCTCCTCTGACAGACCACCTAACTGATATTTATTACGGTCGATGATAAGAACAAGATTCTCCAGGCGATACTGAGCGGCCGCCATCATCGCTTCCCATACAGATCCCTCATTACATTCACCATCCCCCATCAATACATAAACCTTGGAATCTATCTTCTGCTCCCGCAGTGCCAGTGCAATTCCGACACCAATTGGAAGCCCCTGTCCCAGACTTCCTGTGGTGAATTCCATTCCCTTTGACACGTTCTGAACCGGATGTCCCAGCAAACTGCTTCCATTCTTTTCAAAACTGCATAACTCGTTCTTCGCAATATATCCTACCTCGCAAAGAGCTGCATAATACCCTAAAACACCGTGCCCCTTACTTAATATAAAACGATCCCGTTCCGGCCAGGCAGGATCCTGTGGATCCAATTTCAAAACTGCACCATACACTGTTGCCAATATATCGATGTGCGAGACACCACCCCCGAGATGCGCTGCATTTTTTCCCGCACACAGTGCCATGGTCAGTGCATCCTCCCGCATGTCTGCCGCCATTTTTTCAATCCGATCTCTTTGAAACACAGAACCCCTCCTTCCTAATTTAACATACCGCCGTCGACTCTTAATGTTTGTCCGGTAATAAAGCTCGACATATCCGATGCAAAAAACATCACTGCATCAGCTATTTCCTCCGGTTTTGCCTTTCTTTTGATGATCAGATGTCTTAGATTATCCTGTTCCAGTTCCTCGTTTACCTGACCACCCATGTCCGTATCTGTCAATCCCGGAGCTACTGAATTCACCCGGATGCCATGCTCACCAAGCTCAATTGCCAGTCTTTTGGTTGCCCCGATCATCGCCGCCTTACTGGAAACATACTGAAGCATTCCCATATTCCCATCGATCCCGGCACAGGATGAAATATTGATAATACTTCCTGCTTTGTTACGAACCATATACCTGGAAATATACTGTGTAAATTCCATTTGAGCAAAAAAGTTTACTTCAAATTCTTCTTTGATCTCCTCCATCTTTGTCATCTGAAATAATTTCACGCTCTGAACAACTCCCAGATTATTCACAAGTATATCAATATGTTTCGAAATCTTTCCAATCTCTTTGACCGTCTGCTTCATCTGTTCCGAATCCCTCGCATCAAAGTACACCGGTATGATCTCTACCTGATACCGCTTAGCCAGTTCCTGACACATTGTTTGAAATTCTTCCGTTTTGCTGCGTGCATGTGCAAAAACCATTGCACCATTCTGGGCAAACTTTTCTAATATCGCTTTGCCGATTCCACGGTTACAGCCCGTTATAATTGCTGTTTTCCCTTTTAAAAACATTTTTCATTTTCCTCCCCATCTACTCTTCGAAATCAATATGGTTATACTGCAGTGTCTTTTTCATCTGATCCCATTCTTCCCTCAGGATCCCTCGAACCACCACGTCATGATAAGTCCCATTTTTATAAATATGATCCCGTAAAATTCCCTCTCTTTTACTTCCATTCATATCCAAGATCCGGTTCACTGCTTTATTTTCTGCAAAGACTTCCTCGCATACTTTGTGCATCTGTAATACATCAAAAGAATACCGGTATAAATTCCATTGCAGATCTAATGTTAATCGCAATGATCTCTTGGCTTTTTCGGCAATATAGACTCCTGTATGGATTCTTTGATTCAGAGGATCAATATTGACCAGACTGACAAACCCGGCCGGAACACCATCCACCTCCAACAGCCAGTAAAACCCTTTTCTTCCCTCTTCTACCGAAAGTTCTGAGTCCTTCACAATACGTTCAAACCACTTTTTTTGTCCCTCTATGGTCAGCTTTGGATCCGTATTCATGTATTTCGTAATATCCGGACGCATTCTCCACTGCATTAACTTCTCTAAATCTTTTTCCTGTATCTTTCTGCAATATGCATTAATCTTATCCATCTTATATCCCTGCTATCTATACGTTATTCTGTCATTAATCGGTATTTTTGTTCTGCCAGCTTCCAGTCTGTCTCATTATCAATATCCTGCACTTCCATTTCATCTACGATCACAGGAACGATCGACTGGTCAATCTGTCCCTTTAACCGGACATACGATTCCACCTGATACATATAAAACTGTCCTGCATCATGGTACATTTTTTCCAGATCTTGGGATCTTTTATTGTAATTTTCCTTCCACTTCATCTCCAGCATGTTCCCATTAAGAACATAGCTTCTCTGAGGCGGATAAGAAAACGCCACGACCGGCATTGCCATGACTGCCTGCTCCTTTTTCAGCGTATCATATGCACTCTGAAGCTTCTGTGGTGTCACAAAGGGTGCCGTCGGATAAATGCAGCTCATCACATCAAAGGTTCTGCCCATCTCCTGATACCGTTCCAGCACCTCCATCAAAACGTCGGCTGTTGTAGCAAAATCATCCGATGTTTTGGCACTCCGCATAAACGGCACCTTGGCTCCATATGCTCTGGCAATCTCTGCAATCTCCTCACTGTCCGTGGATACCATAACCTCATCAAAGATTCCGGAATCCAATGCTGCCCGGATCGAATATGCAATGATCGGCTTCCCACAAAATTCTTTGATATTTTTCTTGGGAATCCGCTTGCTTCCTCCTCTGGCGGTAATGATCGCAATCGCTTTCTCCGACATTTCGCTTCCCCCTTTGTTTAACCGCAGCTTTCATACAAAATGCTGCCTTATTCTTCTATCATGATCTTTCTCGACAATGTGCCGATGATATCATATCCATCCCAGTACACACCAATATCCATGGCTTTTCCAACCGGTACGATCCGGTCAATCCCCGGTTTTCCAGACCGGATCATTTCCTGCAGAAGTGCCTGACGGTCTATTCCATAGGTCACACATGTCTGGGTTCTATCTGACAATACTCCGGAAAGCTCCTGCCATCCGGTCCACTCTGTCTCATAAAAGAGACCAAATTTTCCACGGATCTGCTCCAGATCCTTTGATATATCCCTCACAGAAACCACATATAATACATTGTCTGTCTGCCTGCTTAATTTCCAGTCCGGATGGGATGCTGCCATTTCGCACAACATGGTATACTTGTCCATGACTTTCTTTTCCGCCAAATCATACTTCTGCTTTACCAGATCTCCCAATGCCTGCCAAAATCTGTTTCGTCCCCCGCTGCCTCCCTTTTCGCTTTTCCAAAAAATCCAATGTGGAGAGGAACAGGCATTCTGATCCATCAGATAGGTATCATTATAAAACTGTTCTGCCAGATTTCGTAATTCCGCATCCTCCAGTCTGCTGATCTGATCCTCATCAAGGACAGCGAAGGAATAGCGGTCTGCAAAGGTAATCTCGGTTGCCCTGCACTTTAGCGGTGACTTTCGAAGCTCCTGAATCGTCCTGTCGCCTCCCCATATCACACGCATATCACAGATTTGGGAATAATGATCATTCCACTGGGAATCATGCGGATACGATACTACCTGATTCTGCCTCTGCAGCACTTTGTATTCGCTTTTTTGCAAAATCTTATTCAGATTCCGGCAAATAATAGAAACCTGTTCAAACTGTTTTTCGGATACCCGCACAACATTTCCATTTCCTGCCAGAAGTCCAAAAGCAAGGGAAAATGCAAAATTAACCGGCACATTTGATGGTGCAATATGAAAAACAATTCCTTTCCCTATCCTTCCGATGGTATCTGTATACTGTTCCTTGAGACGTACCAGATTTGCCTTACGGCACCAGAACGCAAATGTCATAATATCCGGATATCTCCTGGCTTCCGGATCATTTCGAAGCTCCTTCGACAGATCATTCAGAAATGCCAGAACCAGATCATCATAAACCGGCAATGCTTTTTGTTCGATATTCTCTTGTCCCACATAATATATCAGATCATTTTTGCTCATATGTATCACTGCACCCTCTGACTTCCGCATTTTTGATTCTGCCCGTTATCTTGAAATATTTGCCCAGTCTGCCACAGGGACAATCATCCTCTCCCAGAATAATGCCCTGATCCTCGGTCAAAATAGAATGACCCGGATAAGATTCCGGAATCGTGGACAGAACCTGTATCATTCCTTCCTCTCCTGTCTCACAGACCGAGAAATCCTTTGCCCGGCGTGTGATCACATCGGAAAAGATGCTGGCATGCAGATGTCCACATTCACATTCCATATAAATGCACCCTGTCTGTTCCACCATTCCATAATAATCATGCACCGAGGAAATACCACAGACTTCCTTGAGCCGCGCCTTAAACTCCTCCGGCTCAACCGCTTCATTTTTCAGCTTTTTCCATCCGCCTCCATGGATCAGTACCCCATTGGAAAGATCCAGCCTGTGGGTGTTTTTGCATAACTCCTTATAAAAATGCTGCCATATCATAAAGGTAAATCCAAACAACAGGATCTTTTTCCCTTCATGCTTCTTAAGGAACTCCTCAATCCCTTCGTAATCAATACTCATATCCTCCCGTAAGGCATATTTACGGTCAGATGCCAGTATCGAAAATCCAAGGATTCCTGCTCCTCTGGCAGAAAACATTTTGCGATCCTTCACCACAGCAGGACTGTCTATGATCAGCATCGGAAGCCTGCCACGCCCGGTAAACCCGCTGACGATCTTTACCATGGTTTTCTGCTGGTTCGCTGCCGTAGTACGGTCAAGATATATCCTGGACACCTGCTGCCCTGTCGTTCCCGAGGATGTCATGGTCTTCATGATCTCATCCTTTTCTACGCTGCAAAGCTCCATATCCTTAAACATCCGAACCGGTACAAAAGGAACATCCTCTATCTCCTCTGCCACATCGTCCTTTCCCAGACATTGGAGCAAATTTGCATATTCTGCACACTTTTCCTGATGATGCTTTGTCAGTGTGTTCATTCTCTCACAAAGAAGAGCTCTTTTTTGCTGTCTGTCCAGAGAATAGGGACGAATCTGCACAATCTCATCAAATTCCATCATAAAAATCCTCTAATCTGCGATATAATGTCTTTCCTGCCTCATTCTTTGGAATCTGCTCCAGATAGCGGATGGTAAACGCCGACGGATGCAGATTAGTCTTCTCTGATAAGAACGATCTGATCTCATCCCGTTTTGTCTCATCCTCAATGGTAACAAACACATATAAATGATCATCTACTCCACCGCAGGCACAATCTACACCCGGCAGATACTTTTTCACCATCCGCTCCGCTTCATCCAGATTCACACGGTTTCCATATATCTTAAGAAATCGTTTCTTCCTGCCTACGATATAGAAATACCCCTCATCATCTCTTTTGGCCATATCACCGGTTTCAAGCCGTCCAAAGCGTTCGTCTCCCTTTTCCAGATCCTTCCGCTCCTGTGCATAGCCCAGCGTCACATTAGTTCCATAATAAACCAGTTCACCCACCTGATCCGGTTCCTCGATCACATTTCCGGCCACATCGATCAGCTCCAGTCTGCCTCCCGGAATGGCAATGCCCATGCTGCCATATTTCTCCAGAGACTTCTTTGCCGGAAGATATGCCATTCGTGCCGTCGCTTCACATTGTCCATACATGACAATGAATTTCCTGCCGTGATCTCTGGCATACTCTGCGAATTCCTTATGAAGATCCGGCACCAGCTTGCCTCCTGCCTGCGTCATATAACGCAGAGAAGGCAGATCCATCCGGAAAAAACGAAGCTTTTTTAATATCTCATAGGTATAAGGAACTCCCCCAAAGGAAGTTGCCTGCTCATCCTGAAACAATTTCCAGAATTCCCGCTCCATCAGCGTATGCTTTGTTGCGATCAACGTCGCTCCACACAGTACATGACTGTTAATAATAGATAATCCATAGGTATAATTCATGGGAAGCGTTGTGATGGGACGCTCCGTTTCATCAAGCTCCAGATACTCTGCAATGGATTCCGCATTGGACTGGATATTCTCATAGCTCTGACGTACCAGCTTCGGACTGCCGGTACTCCCCGACGTCGTCAAAAGCAGGGCGAGTTCCGGATACAACTGCTCTTTCGACTCATAAGCTGTCCGCAGCAGCCGATAGTTCCAGCCTTCCCAGATGCACGTAAACTCTGAGAATTCCTCTGCCATATCAGCCGGAACATAGAGATAATCCGGCTGATATATCCCGAGGAGATTCTGCCGCAGCTCCGGGGCAATATGACGGTCTAACAAGACCGGCACAACCCGGTTCTGCAAAAAAGACAGATATCCTGCAATGGATCCGATCCCATTTTCACAAAAGGAAAAGGCCAGCGTTCTGGCAGTCAATTCTCTGCCCATTTCCTTGCAAAGAGCATCCATTTCCAGATACGAGATTTTCTGTCCGTTTTCATCAATCACTGCAGTACGGTCACCGTACTTTCCAAAGTCATCATAATATGCCATGCTCTTGTCACCTCCTTGTAACAAGTTGTCACTCCCATTCCCCTGTTGATCAATGCTCCTGTACTGTTTCTAACAGTTCCTTAATCTGCTCCACCGTCAGCCACTCCGTATTGTTGCCGGAGCTGTATTCAAAGCCCTGCTCTACGCGCTTTCCACCCTCCTGAATCTTGGAAGGATTCCACCAGTCAAAATGAGGATACACAATAAAATGCTTGTCATACTCATATGTAAGCATGGAATCCTCCTTGGTAACCATGACTTCATGAAGCTTCTCGCCCTCGCGGATACCTACCTCCGGCATCTCACAGCCCGGCAGAATCGCCTGTGCCAGATCGGTAATCTTAAAGGAAGGAATCTTGGAAATAAAGGTTTCTCCTCCCTTTGCCTCGGACAATGCTTTAATGACAAGCTGCACGCCCTCATTCAGGCTGATCCAGAAACGGCTCATGCGATAATCGGTAATCGGAAGAGCTGTCTCCCCCTGATTGACCAAATTACGGAAAAACGGGATGACTGAACCTCTGCTGCCTGCCACATTTCCGTAACGGACAATCGAGAAACAGACATCCTTCATTCCTGCATAAGCATTGGCTGCAATAAAAAGCTTGTCCGATACCAGCTTCGTTCCACCGTAAAGATTGATCGGGTTGACCGCTTTATCCGTGGACAATGCCACAACCCGCTTTACACCGCAGTCCAGTGCCGCATCGACAATATTCATTGCTCCGTTAATATTGGTCTTGACTGCCTCCATCGGATTATATTCACATGCCGGAACCTGCTTTAATGCCGCAGCATGTACCACATAATCCACTCCATCAAAGGCACGGCAAAGACGCTCCTTATCCCGGACATCCCCGATAAAGAAGCGCAATTTATCCTTATATTTTTTGAATTTGTTTGCCATCACAAACTGTTTGTACTCATCTCTGGAATATATAATGATTTTCTTTGGATCATAATGCTCCAAAACATACTGCGTGAACTCATTTCCAAAAGAACCGGTTCCACCGGTAACAAGAATTGTTTTATTATTTAACATTCATCTGCCTCCTGCAAAGTACTATTGCATCCATGCAATAATCTAACTGTATATTATATCGGCATATTATAGGATTCATTTAAGCCCATGAAGTTATCTTTCCTTCGAAACAGCTTCATCAAGTGCATCTTAAACATTTCTGCATACAAACTGGTACTGATACGCCAGCATTTCTTCTCTGTTGATCGCAGGATCCATCTGACAAAGCAGATCCAGATACTGCTCCTGCTCTGCGGACAATGTAACGGTTGTATTCATCACCCGTTCAACCCTTAATCCACATTTTTCCAGCATACAAAGCATATCCGTCAGTGCAAAAAACCGAAGATGTGTTCGGTCCAGGATCCCCTCATCCGTATACCGGAATCGTCCATGTAACAGCTGATACATTATGGAAATATGCATAATATTTGGCAGGCTGATAATAAAAGCCCCCGATGAAGTCAGATGTTTTTTTAACCTTAGTAACACTTTTTCCGGTTCTTTTGTATGTTCCAGAATATCTGCCAGAATAATATAATCAAACTTTGTTTCAAACGGAATTTCGTCCTGCTCAATATCGGCACAACAAATATTCAGATAATGACTGGCAATATCCACCACTGCCTGATTGATCTCCGCTCCATATAACTCAGCTCTGGGATATCGGTTGCCTATTTCCTGAAGCGTTCCTCCCAGTCCGCACCCGATATCCAGTACACGAAATCTCACCTTCGGATGACGTTTTATCAATTCCACAATTTCATTTCGTGGATGCGAAAAATACCCCCACCGGATTCCCCACTTCTCTTCAAAAATATCCCGGTTGCGGAGTAACAGATCATCATATGCATGACTGCCGTTTTTCTCGTTATAAAGCTTAAAAGAAGTTCCACCGAAATGAAAAATAAAGGCATCCGGGCAAAAACATAAATCATATCCTCTCTTTAAAATATTCAGACAGATATCATCATCCTCAAAATTTCCCAGACCATAAACCTCATCCAAACCGCCTATGTCATCCCATAAATCTCTTTTGATCAGCAGGGCAAATCCGATCAACCGAAGTCTTTTTTGATGTCGAAACGGATCATATACATTATTTTGTTCCGCATATTGAATATATTCCTCGATTGTCTGAAAGCTTTCGTCTATTCTTTGTCTTGCCCCGACACTGTTCGAGCATGCCCCGACAGCCCCGGTTTTGCCTTCGGTTAATGCTCTCTGCATATTATAAATACTGTCTTTACATACAATCGTATCATTATTAAGCAGTAAAATATCATTTCCCGCTTCTGCAATCGCTGCTCCCTGATTACATGCTGCCGGAAATCCCCGGTTTTCTTCATTAAAAATGTATTTAATATCCGGCTGTTCTTTCAGCCATACCCTGGTGTCATCCTCCGATTGATTATCCACCAAGATTATTTCATAGGTGCCTGCTGCCACATTTTCCCGGATCGACTGAACACACACCTTCGTATAATCCAATTGATTATACGTCACCATAATAATAGAGACCTTATTGATCTGTTCCATGAATTGACTCTTTTCCATTTCACCGTGTTAAGTAACACTTAGCCCCCTTCCCGCTAATGATATGCTATCTCATATATCCGCGCATGATTTCTGCGCATAACGGAGTTTCGAAGAAACTCCTAATATGAACCCTTTAGGGTTCATTATATTATTTCATCCATCACGATCGGCTCGCCAAAACGATATGCCTTTTTTGCTTTTCTTCCCAAAAGTTCCTTATAATATTTCGGTTTAATTCCAATTGCCGGACGAATGCTTCTTACATTCTCTCCGGTAAACTCCTCTCCCTCTGCGATCGGCCTTACTGCAACAAGAGATCTCCTTCCACCCAGACCATTCTTTTCATGTTCCGTGAGTTCGTAGGTTGCATTTCCCTTAATGATCTGTGCATTCCGGACATCCTTTACCATCTGTGCAAACTCCTCCATCGTCATGGAAAATCCGGAATCTGCACTTTCGATCTCATTATTCAGGCATACATGCTTTTCAATCACCTTCGCCCCCATAGAAACGGCCACCACCGGCGCCAGCGATCCAAAGGAGTGATCGGAAAGTCCCACTGGCTTTCCAAATCTTTTTATCATATCCGGTATCACAGCGATATTCATATCCTCATACTGTGCCGGATACTGACTGCAGCATTTTAACAAAACAACATCCTCGTTCCCCTGTCTGCTGCATGCATCAAGAGCTTCCTGGATTTCCTCCACACTTCCCATTCCACAGGACATAATAATTGGTTTATGCTTACCGGCCACATATTCGATCAAAGGAATATCAACCAGCTCAAAGGAAGCAATCTTGTAAAAATCTACGCCCAGTTCTTCCAGAAAATCAACGGCTGTCGGATCAAAAGGAGTCGACAAAAAATCAACGCCAACTTCCTCGCATTTCTCCTTGATCTGCTGCTGCCACTCCCATGGTGTAAATGCTTCCTGATATAAACGGTAATAATTATATCCGTCCCAAAGACCTCCCTTGATCACATAAGGATCGTCATCACAGTCAATAGTCAATGTATCCGCTGTATATGTCTGTATCTTCACACAATCTGCACCTGCTTTTGCAGCCTCTTCCACAATCCGAAAAGCATTTTCAAGCTTTCCTGCATGATTTGCTGACATTTCTGCAATAATATAAACATCCCCGTTATTGATTTTATTGTACATCTTCATATGCTAAATCCCCTTTCCGGTAAGTTTCAACCCAGCATTCCGTTTTCTTTCTGCCAGTCCCGGAGCACTTTCCTGTAACCCTGGGCAAGAATATCAATTTTTTCTTTGTCCAATGGAATCTCAACCATTTTAAGCAGCTCTCTCTGCAGTTGCGGAAGCTTTTCTAAATATGGGTTTTTCTGATAATCGGGAAATAATTCTTTTACATTGTCCTGCATCGTATAAATAATATCGTACGGTATTTCCCGAAATCTTACAAACAGAATCCGTATTGTATTGATGAAATACAACTGCAAAAAACCCATTTCTATCTCATCATGATACTTTTCCAAAAGCCCCCTTCTTTCGTACTCCTCCACCTTCATAAGCTCTATCACCAGTCTATCAAGATGATGCAAGGAATCCTTCTGCATGATCGTAGACGAGTCGTGAACCACATAATGATAAAACGGTTTATTTATAATATAATATCCGGATATGGCATGCAGTAGAAATGCCCCCCAGTAATTATCTTCATATCGTATCTTTTCAGGAAACCAGAGCTGATGATCCATCAAAAGCTTCCGCCGGTAAATGGCACTCCAGACTCCTCCGGGAAGACCCACAGTCATCAATCGTTTCCGATCCTCCTCCGACTTGATCCGGATACTCCGGCCGGCATCCTCCCTTTCCTGCGCATCCATAACAACGGATCCGTTTTCTTCTTCCCTCACATATAAGCAGCCCACCACATCTACCTGTTCCTGATCGGCAATGCGGCACATTTCCTGATACATCTCCGGCTCCACATAATCATCCGAATCGACAAAACCGATATATTCTCCGGTGGCATACTGCATTCCGATATTTCTGGCCGTCCCCTGCTTTCCGTTTTCCTCACAATGGATCACAAGGATACTTTCCGGATACTGTTCTTCCCATTTAGATAGTTTCTCCATGGTTGCATCCTCTGACGCATCATCCACAAAGATCAATTCCATCTGTGATAATAATATCGTCTGGTCAACCAGCGATTGTATGCATCGGTCAATCTCTTTTTCCACATTATAACACGGAATGATCACACTTATTTTCTTCATATATTCCTCCCTGTCACAAAACCTTGTATTATTGAAAATCCGGAAGCTTTTCTATCCTCTGAAATGTCTCCCAGAATGCAGAAGCTCCGTCCAGCATCACCGCTGCCCGTTCCCGGGCTTTCTGACTCATCGCCCGGTAATATTCCTCATCATCCTTCAATCTCAAGGCTCTTTGTACCATTTCCGAATAATCCTGCAGACAGAAATCCTCTCCTGCACCTAACGACACATCTCCTTCATTTAATGCAACCGGGGGCAATCCTTTCACCATCGCCTCAATGACAGAGGTTCCACCTCCGTTTCTCTTCGGATTAATGTATATATCACATAGCTCATTTACCGCCAGTACATCTTTTATAAATCCGGCAAAAACAGACTGCTCCTTTAGTGTAGGATATTTTTCCACAACCGCCTCATATTTATCAAACACTCCCATAAACACAAAGAAAATCCCCTGCTCCATCAAAGGAAGCAGTATCTCCTGTACGAAGCAGTCATCCACCTCATAATCCAATCGTGCACCAACCACCAATGCTGTAAATGCCTCCTGCGGGATTCCCACCTGCTGCCTTGTCATTTGTGTGGTCTGTGGCATGACAGATGATGTAAACAGACAATACTGTAAATAATCCTCATTTTTCCCAAGCTTTTTTATATATTCCCTGTCCTCATCTGTAACCGGTTTGCCTTTCAGCAAAAACTGTCCTTCCGTCTTTAAGATTCCGGAAGGAACCGTACTGACATCGATCAACGGGTAATAATTGCTGCTTAGATCCGCACAAATACTGCCATCCCCTATCATAAACACACAATATGGATTGATCTGCCGTACCAGTTTCAGAACCGATTCCATTTCCGGAATATTGGGCATATCTTCACTGCATTGAACATACGGATAATTTTTCCCCTGATAGCTGATCGAACTGTACTCCTCATAATTTTTCATGGTATTTCCAAAAAAAGGAAGACAATATGGAATATATCCTGCAATCCCCCGTAACTCATTTGTATTAATAATAATCGCCTGACATCCCATTTTTTCCGCCATAATTTCACAGCGGTCCAATACTGTTTTTGTCGGACCATGTGCTTCATTCAGAAATTGTCCGATAAAAAATATCACTTTGTCCTGATTCCTGTCTTCTTTGGGAACTATATTTTTTTGTATATTCATCTTCTCCCGGTAACCTGTATATATATCACGATATAACATTCTGGTCTGCCATGCGGCTTCTTCGTTCAAAAAGTTTTTATATCGGAAACTATAGCTATTAATCTGCTGATAAATAAAATATTTGTTATCTTCCTGCAAAAACGGGCTGAATCTCGTAAGTTTTATCATTTTTTCCGCATATTCGCCGCCATCAAACAAATAGGACAAAATGGACAGGATTGCAATCTGCAGAATTTCATGAAAATTCTGCAGATGCATGATCATATACTCTGCAAATCTCCTCTTTTCCTCATCCGGATATGAATATATCGTTTCAAGCTTCTCCTGCCAGACAAGTAATTCCTTATTAAATGCGTTTAGATCAGGAATTTCTACATTTTCATACTTTCTAAGATAACCATTAAACTCCTCTGTAAATTCAATCATCGTACTTCTCCTTTCCGGTTATTTGACAGGTTCCCGATACAAAACAGGTACCCCCATTGTTCTGTCTACCTGGTAAATATATTGATCTGTGATAATCTTTGTATCCGGAACGTTTCCTGCATGTTTTCCCTTTCGTTTTGTCCCTTCCAGCTCAGGCAATGCCATTTCAAATACCTTTAACATATCTGCTCCCAAAGAATGTCCCGTCGATTGAAAAATCTCTCCATCTACATCCTTCCCGGAAACCACATGCAATGTAACATTTTCGACATTTGCCAGAAAAAGCCGTTTTTCCTCCAACGGAATCATCTCATCATCCATGCCATGATAACATATGATCCTTACCATATTATGAAATCCTTTGTATAAATACCTGAGATCATAGCTTTCCCGGTCAATTTCCTGATCTGCGATCAGATAATGATATATTTTCTGCAGGGAAAATACCGGTCCTACCTTTGTGATCTGTCTGTCATGATCGAGATAATAGGGCAGCAAATATGCACTGTTATCAATAATTCCTGCAAACATATGCGGAGCCAGACGGTTGCATAAATATGCCAGATATGCTCCGTGAGACTGTCCATATATATATACACGATCCTTACAATAAGCAAGATCATTCTCTTCCAGAATGTCCCGAAGCACCTGCAACGCCACCAGATGATCCATAGCCTGACACATTCCCATTTCATTAAAGCAGTCTGCATTTTCTCCAAGATCGATTTCCCCGGAAAACACCTTACCCTGCAATATTTTCTGATTCCCTGCATAATCTTTTTCCAGATTTCGAAACTCTCTGGGGGACAGTTCCCGGCGGAGCATTTGTTCCGTAATTGTAAGGTGCTGATCATCCTGCATAAACTGCCATCCCAGATAATCACATTGTAATGTAACGAAATTATACATATCAGCAAATTTCTGTCTCATCTTCCGATAAACATGCGAATTTGCATTTCCTCCATAACCTGCAATCAAAAGTAAAATCCCGGTTTCGCTGTTTACCTGATTGTCTGGTTCTGCAAAATACATTTTAAATTTTCTAACCTGATTGCTATACCAGGCAGGCTGACCATTGATCTCTACCTCGTATTCCTTTGCCATTTCATTCTCTCCGTCCACAGATGTTAGTCAAAAATCACTTCATGAAGCTCTCGTATTGTCGTTCCTTTTATCTGGGCTCCTCCCTGCGTTGCATCAATAAATTCCATTTCCGCCGCATCCGCCTTTTGAATCCGCTGCTCAATCCACTTGCGGTATAAATTCAGATTCTTTGCCGTCGTAATATCATGTCCATAAATATCCTTCACTACCATGTTTCCCTCTGCTTTCCTTCGAACATCTGCCGTTCCCGACGCATGGTTCTGCATATTGGTATATGCCAGATCAAGTCCGACAAACACAACCCTGCGGCACTTCATCCGAATACACACATCCAGTGCCGTCGTGGTCACCGATCCCCCTGTCCCATAAACAGGACAATGCCGGCTGGCAGCATATTCTTCACTTTTTTGAAAACCTTCCTGACAGATCAGATAAGTCGCTCCCGGATACTCCCGTAATATTTTATAATATACCGTAGAAAGATATAGTAACGGTATATTTTTCTGTGTCAAACCTGCTGTCTGGGAATATGTGAACGAACCTCCATCGGTTATGATGACATAGTCAGGGGTGATGCCCGCCTCCAGAAGCTTTTTCAACACCGTTCCGGTAGAAAGGATAATGTCTCCTTCCTTCACATTTTTCAGTTCCATCATATTTTGATCCAGAGACGGACCTGCTGCAATGATATACACCGTTTTTCCCAAAAATCCGTCGGAAAGCTCCGTCACCTCATGCTGAAAGTATGAACAATTTTTCACGAAATTCCCAAGGAGTCTTGTTTCCTGTGTCTTTGCAGAACTGTACGAAATAAAATATTCCTCCAGCTGCTGTTTATAATATTCATTTTTTAATACGCACAGTGAAGGATAATAGACAACAAACTGCTGCTCCTTCCTCAAAGAACCGGAAAGATTCGTCAAATACTGAAAATCCGTATCGGAAACAATCCGAACACGTTCCTTCCAGCATTCCTGTGCCGCTGCACCATACTTCTTCGCAAAACGGATCACATTTTCATCCGGCTCCAAAACGGTAACTGTAATGGTCTCATCAATATCCAGTAATGCCTGCACATGATACCCCAGACCAAGCCCATAAACCACATACTCATAATGTTCTCTGTCAAACCATGCCGCTGCAATCTCTGCCGCCTCTTTAAACGGATCCCCATTACTATGCAGATACACCTGGTTCTCTTTCCCATAAACGGCAAGGGTATAACTTCCTGTGGAAGTCAGTTCTACCTGATAACCATCCAGTGTTTCTATCTCCATACCGGAATCTAATGCATAGGATTCTTGAATTTGTGTTATAAACGGCAGTAACCGGAGCTGCAAAATATCTGCCAAAAGCACGTAATCCTTTATTTCCTGTGCCTGAACCAGGTTCTGCAAAATCTCCAGCAGGACATTTTGATCCGGTATCCTTTCTGTCCACTTTTCATAAACCGGGATCAATCTTCCAATCTCATCCAGTACTGTGTTCATGCCACGCATTGCATACAGATACTCCTGCCGGTGTAAATATGCGATCACCTTGTCTATCGTTTTGATCAAACCACTTTGCGGAAGGATGACTTCCTTTTTAAAAGCAGCATCCCTGTCCGGATCCAAGCCACTTTCCACCGGTACTACCTGCTGCAGATACTCCATGACTTCGTCTGCCCGTGCTGCCCAGGTATGTTTCTGTAATGCCAGCCGTTTTCCGTTTTTGGCAATCCCGGCACTTTGATCTGTATTCTGCAGAATCTTTCGTACCTTCGCCGGTAAATATTTTAATCCCTTCAAAGAATAAAAACAGATATGTTCCTGCTCCCGGAACTGTTCCGTCAGATACCGGCTGCTGTCTGTCAGACAGACAGCACCACACATCATCGCACTAAAAATCCTGTCATGGGCTCCATCCTTAAACCAGGGCATTACATTTAAAGATATCCTGGAATCCCCGACAAAATCTAACGATTCCTGATAACTAACGGAAGGATGTACCCTCAGACATTCCCCTCTCTGCGTAATGAACCGATCCCATCCATCCCCAAACACATCGACAACAATTCCATTTTCCACCAGAGTCCGGATCACCCTGTCCCGAAAATAACTTCTCACATACCGGTCCACCTCCCGAAATTCGGAAAGTATCTGTGCAAACTCATCTTCGGTTACTTCAATTCCGCAAGAATTCAGGCACTGCCCCAGTGCCTCTTCCATTGTCATCGTGGTATCATCAATCATTCTCCCGGCAGTATCCCGCATCAAATCTGCCATCTGAAGCGGAAAATCATGAAAGTGCTTTAATACTTCCTCTGGAGCAGAATAAGATCCCATAAATGTAATGTCATATTTACGCTGCTCATATGGAATACATTTACCGCTTTTACAGCCTCCATGAGGCAGAAAAGCCTCCGCATATATATTTTTCATATATTGATCCATAAAGGCAACATGATTTCGATCCGGAGATAATACAAAAATCTTGGGATACGGATTCTTTAACCGTTCATAATGAATCACCGGATGATCCATCAAATAGGTACAATATAATACATTTTCATTCTGCAGGAGCCGATTTCCCAGATCTGAATCTTCCTCCAGCAGCATCCCGTTAATGGTCAACACAACATCATAGTCACCCTGCAGGATTTTTTTTCTCTGTTCTGCATAACCATCCTCTTTTGTGCCATCCAGAACAGTCACCTTCCAGCCACAGGCTTCCATATGCTCCGCCATCTGTTCCATAAATATCGCTGTGGAATCATACTGGGATTTTCCGATCACATAAAGTATCCTCATATTCGCTCCTTCGATTTAAATCCGGTCCGGTCTCCTTACTAGACCTCTGCCGCAGCCTCTTCAAACAAGGGAAGCAATTTGTCTGCACTCCCTGCAAGATCCTGAAAGATCATTTTGGAACTCAGGTACATGTTCACTTCGTCCTTATGGCTGTCATCACTCACCACAAAAACACCGGATAAATATTTATTTGCAGTTTTGGACATATAAATATCTACCAGGTCATAAATCGTATAGTCTGCAATTTCTTCGGTGGCACATAAAACCTTCTGCTGTAATTTTGTAATTTTTCGGTTTTCCGGTTCTTTTTTTAGTAGTTTCAATGCTTTATCACAGACTTTTTCCGCTGACTGTGCTTTTTCCCTAATCTCCTTTAACTCACCAACATACCCTTGTATTTCTTGCTGTACCTTTGCATACTCTTCTTGATTAAAAACCGGATCCTGCTTGTTTAATATATCAACAACATCAACCTCTCTGTGGCAGTAATCCTCAATCACCTCATGCAGAGACATCAGTTTCGTACCATGAATCAGAGCTCCACCCTCCGTTGCATCTATGACCTCGATTTTGTCCTTCATATCCTCAATAGATTCCTCAAACCAGTCTCTGTAAATGATCCAGTCATGCCGGGAGCGAATCGGCTTTCCATCAATGCCATCAATCATTTTGATTCCTTTGTCCTCATTTAAAACATGAGAAACTTCTCCTCCGGCATGGGTAATGTCCCCCTGATATGCCAGATCCTGTCCGACAAATACAATCCGCTCAAACTCCAAAGATGCACAGATCATAAACGCTGCCGTTGCAACGGAACCTCCCGGACTGTATGGAACAAATTTTTTATCATATTTTTCAAAAAGCTTGTCCAGAAAGCTGCTTCCCTGAAACCATATCTTGACCCCTTCATGAAATTCCATAATCTCATGATTGGACTCCAGAATGCAAAAAAGAGGAATCTCCCTTAATGCAGGATCCTGCATATAGCTAAATGGCTTTGCCGCATCTAGGGTCACCATCGCGTCCGGCATGATATCATGCTTTAAAAGCTGTCTCATAGCCGTATCGACCGCCAGGATAAAGGTTTTGCCTTTTGCTTCCTTTAACCGGTCAATATTTTTGTCCAGTGACGGACCTGCAGCCACTATAATGGCCGGGATGTCTTTCGGAATCTTTCCAACATAATCTGATATGAAACGGCTTTCCCGGATAAATTTCATGTTTTTCAGCATATTGGGTACCATTTTTTCCGCAAAATACGCCTGCGTATCCTTGTTGATCTGAACCATCTCACTTGTCTTTTTTACCGTGATCAAAAAATCCCGGTACGCCTCCGGAAACAGCTCCTCATATCCTGTATGATGACAACAGATCTGCGTTTCCAAATTTGTCCAGTGGGTATTCTCCCGAAGCAGTCCCTCAAACTCCTTTGGATTGATGTCTTCCAAAAAAAGTAACACTCTGTCATCAAGAATAATATCCTGCAGATCAATATACTTCATTGCCATATTAAATATTTCCAGATTAGGCTCATAAATAAAAAGCTTTGCATCCTCTTTCAACAGATTCAACAATGCACCAGCAAACATTCCATTGCCAAACCCAAAAAGCATGGCGTTGACCATAACATTATTGCCATGAAATTGTGATGCCCATCTCTCCGCTTCTTTCAAAGGATGATATGGACTGTTCAGCCGCTTTTCGATTCCATCTCTCGTCACAGTAAAGATAACAGAACCATCCCTCGCCTCTGCCTGCTGAATATGCTCACAAGGATATTTATATTCTTTCTTTGTAACTGCCTTTTGATATAACTCATATAACTTTGGTCGATTTTCCTTCAACAACTCTATATTATGCTGATAAATATCCATAACCGCCCCTACTCCATTCACTGAATTGCATTCATGATCGTTTCCAGTTTTTCATTCACTTCGTATTTCAAAACATCTGCCGTAAGAATCGCATCCTTCTCCTCCATTGCAGACAATGTCTCCTTCAGTGCATCCGTCAGACTTTCGGAATCCACTCCCTCCTCCGGATGCTCCTCTTCATAAGCATGGATCGGATCAACTACCTGCAATAAATCTGCCAGTACAGAATCCAGCCGGGTATAAGCTTCCTTGGTCTTCTGTTGATAAAACATCTCCACCACATCATCAATTTCATGAATCACTTTTTCTATATTTTTCTTTAAATTATCCATCTGCTAATTATCCTTTCATCATTGATATCATATTCAAGAAAAATATAGGGCCTGCCACATAGCAGACCCCATATCGTTTTGATAATCCAACCAGTAAATAATTACTGAAGAAGTGACAGCACACCCTGTGTAGCCTGATTTGCCTGTGCCAGCATAGACTGACCTGCCTGCTGAAGGATGGAGCTCTTTGAGTAAGATACCATCTCTTTTGCCATATCAAGATCACGGATACGGCTCTCTGCAGACTGCAGGTTCTCAGATGTGTTATCTGCATTTGTAATGGTATGCTCCAGTCTGTTCTGGATAGCACCAAGTGTAGATCTCTGAAGAGATACCTTTGTCAATGCACTGTTGATTCTGGAGATAATACCAGTAATCTTTGCACCGGAACCATTCTCAGCCTTAGAGATCTTAGCAGCTACTTCTGCATTCTGAAGACCAAGTGCCTTAGAACTCATTGCAGAAATACCAAATGTGATCAGCTGTTTTGCATTAGCACCAACCTGAAGAACCTTATTCTTGAAACCACCTGAAAGAAGCTTCATGGTGTTGAACTCTGTCTGAGAAGAGATACGATCGATCTCAGATGTCAGAGCACGAACCTCAAGAGCGATTGCAACACGGTCAGCTGTTACATAGGTATCGTTTGATGCCTGTACAGTTAACTCACGCATTCTCTGGATTACGGAATGCATCTCGCCTAAAGCACCCTCAGCTGTCTGGATGAGTGATGTACCATCCTGAGCGTTTGTAGAAGCCTGATTCAGACCACGGATCTGACCACGCATCTTCTCAGAAATAGAAAGACCTGCTGCATCATCTGCTGCACGGTTTACTCTGTAACCAGAAGAAAGCTTCTCTGTGCTCTTTGAAAGGTTTGTGTTTGTGATTCCAAGCTGTCTGTTAGCGTTTAACGCTGTCATGTTGTGTTGTACTATCATAGTAATTCCTCCTTGAATATACATTGGCATCCATGCCAATGATGTGATATTAAATTGTTTCCCTGCTCCCTGGGATTACGTCCTCCTGGACAACATCCTGTTCGAAACAGTAAGTAAAAATTTACTTGTATTATATATCGGAATGATTCCGAAATACTTAACACATTTTTTTAATTTTTTGGTAATTTTTTATTTTTTCTGATCTACAAAATAAGACTGCCATGACTGATGCTGGTTTGCCATATTATGATAATAGGCATTTGCCATCTGGTTATTTGCAGTAAATTCACGAATTTCCTGTCTGGCACCTGTGAGATAATTCTGAAATGCCGTCTTATTCCGATGTTCCTGTCCCTCAATCTGCAGTCCCGTGTCGGTAATGCTCCGGATCAGATTCTGCATTTCTGTGATCTGCTGCTGATACTGATATTTGTTGTCCTTAATCGTTGTACCAATTCTGGCAAACAGTGACTCAAATCCCCGGTCCAGAGTTTCCATTGTCTGAAGCAGACTGTCCTTTTGGTCGATAATGGAATCGAAACGATCCATATCCGGCTCCTGTGCAGATAATATTCTTCCCTGCTCATTCGTCAATTTCAACAAGCTGTTTAATACTTCCAGCTTTTTTTGCAGCGACTCTTGTAACGCTGATATGTATACTCCAGTATTATCATCCATGCTCCATCCCCGCTAATTTTATGATACCGGAGCAGCAAATACTCTGCTCCGGCGGTTGCCACAGATTGCTCCGTTTTATGTCATGAGTTTCCATCAGGATACATGGTTTAACTTCATAACTTCCTTCCAGGTGTCCCGCATGGTCTTGATATGCTCTAACGCTTCCTCCATAACTGCCTTATCCTTTTTCATATTGGCCTCCACCAGACGGCGGTAAATATAGTCATATACGTTATCAAAATCCTTTGCCACCGGATACTTCATATCCAGGGTAGAACGGAACTCCACAATAATGTTCTGTACTTTTACGATATTCTTATGTGCTTTTTCGATATCGCCCTCGTCAATCGCTTCGATGGCGATATGCGAAAACTTAATTGCTCCATCATACAGCATTAAGGTCAATTTGGCCGGTGATGCTGTTTCGATTGAATTTTTCTGATATAACTGTGCTGCTTTATTGTATACTGCCATAACTCCACTCCATTTTCTAACAGAAATATCCCTGTTTTATTTATACTCTTTATAATTACATGCTAAATCCATTGAGCACGTGTGTGTTTGTATCATCCGTGTCCGGTCATAACAGATCATCAGCCACCCAGATAACTGGCCAGAGAGTTCTGCTGTGACTGGAGACTTGCCAGTGATTTCTCCATGGCGGTAAACTGCTTGTAATAACGATCCTCCATATCGGAAAGTTTGCTCTCCCATGACTTGATGTCCTTTTTGTACTGCGTCAGCTGTGTTGTCATCTGTTTATCATTATAGAAGGTCAATGCACTGCTCATGGTTGTTGCAGTCATTTTTTTGGTCAGATCATTGTACAGATTTGTCACAATTCCGGACAGAACCTCCTGTACAACCTGAGGATCCTCGTTGATCAGATTCTCCAAGGTATTGGTAGAATCTGCATAATCCTCGTCATCCTCGTCACCTTTGATATGTAACAGGCCATATTCCTTATAATCTCTACCTGTCGTAATACCCAGATTGGCCAGAGAATATGATTTACCATTGGAAGCCGTCACTGTCGTGCTGGTCATGACTGAGCGCATGGTCTGCATAATCCCCCCCAGTGTATTGTCGCGGCGAAGCAGGGAATCCTTGATCTTGGTCTCCCATTTCTCCACTTCATCATCGGACATCTCCTTTTTCTGATCGTCGGTCAGCGGATCATACCCCTTAGAGGAAGATGCGTAATAGTATTTGTTCATCTCCGCAAGGATGGTGTTATACTGCTCTACAAAATCCTTGATCGAATCATACACAGCACTGCTGTCATTGGATACCGTGACCTTTACCTCCTTATCGGAAGCAGATACCAGATCCAAAGTCAGACCGTTGACATCCAATGTCGTATTGCTGCTGGTGAGAGTCGCTCCGTTGACCTGTACAACGGAATCGGCTGCTGCGATTACTGCCATACCGGATCCGGAAGCATTTTCCTTTACGGTAGAGCCATCAACATTGTCCATTCCAAGCTTTGTCAGACCGGAAGATGCTGCTGCACCAGTTCCGCTGCTGATCTGGGTAGCATAGTTATCCACTGCCACGATAATATCAGAATCTCTCGTAGCTTTACTGTCCACACCGGCATCTGCAGAACCATTTTCAACGGCAGATTCAATCTTTTGCTTATAGTCATCAGCAGCAATTTCTTCAGAGACTTTCTGACTGATCAGTTTATCCTTAACTACCGACAGACGATCGGTATCTGTATATATATCATTATCCAGATTGGCATCCTTCAGTGCCTGACGACCCGCATCTGTCAATTTTTCTACCGTCACCTGATGACCATCTGCGTCTGTCGTAGTCTCTGTTGTAATATATTGACTGGTGTATTTTTCCTTTAACTGTTCTGAATAATAATCAGTCACTTTTGTCCTGGCTGCCGCATCTGCAATATTCTGCAGACTCTTATAAGCTGCAGTCTTTGTATCTGCACTCTGGGAATTCTGCAGATCACTGAGTACCTGCTTGACCGTACTCTGATCCGAAGAAGAAAGGCTGCTGTAATCCATTGCCTGAAGCAGTGCATCCTTTGCCGCTGTCTGATCTGTTGACAAAGCAGTATTGGTAATCGTAAATTTGCTGTCTGCACCACTGTTCTTGGCACTGATAAAGAAACGGGACTGCTTCTCATCAAAGGAAGCATTTAACCCGGCGTCCTTTAACTTCTGTACAAAGTCTGCCACTGTGGTATCCTTATCCACATAGAGATTGACTTTGGTATCCCCGGATTGGATCTCGATGGCAGAACTGCCGGAGGTATCAAATCCCAGGTCAGCCAGCTTTGTCGTAGAGGTAACAGCCGTATCAATCTGCTTACCGTTCTCATCCGTTGTCTTATAGGTGCCAAGCTTTGCACTGGTGACATACTGTGCTGCTGCCAACTGGCTTACCTTAACACTGTAGGAACCATTGGCTGCGGAAGACTTGGCCGTCGCAGTGAGCACAGAGGAATCCGAAGATGCAGCCTTCTTGGTAAGATAGCTGGACTGGAAACGCATCTTACCGGCATAATCGGTATAAAAGCTGTAGAGCTTCTTGTTCAGTCCGGACCAGATGGTCTGTGTCCACTCTAACTTGGTTTTCTTATTTTCTACCTTGGTCTTTTTGCTCTTCTGTGCCTCCATCAGAGCCGCTACGATAGACTCTGTATCAAGACCGGAAGTAAGACCTGTCATTCTGATTGCCATATATAAACCTCCATTTCGATATTATTCTATATTATCGCTTCTCATCTACAATAATCCCCGCAAGCTCCCAGATTTTCTGTAATGCTTCCAATGACTTCTCCGGAGGAACCTCACGGATCAGCTTGTCGGTATCCTTATCATAAACCTTAATGGATACTCGTCTGGTGGGTTCATCATAGGAATACTCGCAACGTGTCCTGCTGAGCTTCTGATTGGCCTCAGACATCATCGCATCAATGGTCTTTTTGGTGGGATCCTTTAATCCCGGATTCTGTCCATCTGTTTCATCATCCTGCATCAGATCTGCAGCCGTGCTGTCATTTGTCAGAACCTTCGTTACAATCGGCGCCGAAATAGGCGAAGAACTACTGCTCTTCCCTGTCGTATCTGCCTGTTTCGCTGTGTCAAAGTCTCCCTCCGTGTTAGACGTGACACCTGCTATTGCTTCAATTTTCATCCTTAACACCTCCGTGTGCTTATGAATCGCCTTGTTGTCTTTTTCTAAATGTTATATCGGCAAAACGGAGGGAAAATATTACATCTCCCTCCGAAAACTTGTCAAATCCCAAATATTCAGCTTTTCCTGCTGCCCATCAGACGTACAAACAGTTTATTTCTTATTCTTTCCACGAAATGCATTTTTCAATGCCTCCACATCAATTTCCTGTCCGGCAGCCTGTTTATTCTCCTCCTGGATCTGCAGATAGATCTCCTTGCGGTAAATCGGAACAGATTTCGGTGCACTGATGCCGATCTTTACCTGATCTCCCTTGATCTCCAGCAGGGTGATCTCGATGTCATTGCCCAGCATAATGGACTCGTTGACTTTTCTTGCTAATGCCAGCATATTTACACCTCCCTGTCCGTTTTCATGATGAAGTGTTTGATCTCATAATCCTGATTATCCGCCACAAGCTGCACTCCCTTTCTGGTGCCCGCATTGATGATCAACGGAGCCTTCAGATTCACGGAAGTTTTCTCTACCTCCTTCGGGATCGTAGCCAGCACAAGCACTACCAGATCGTCCTCGCCAAACTCTCCCAGTCCCTGCAGCAGTTCATCCTCGACCACAGGATCATAATCCTCCCGCACCTTCTGCGGATTTACCACCGGAAATGCCAGGCTCTGCTCTGTGGTACACTGCAGCCAGGAGAAAAACGGCTCTTCCTCTCCTTCGGAATCATACAGGATCGTATAATCTTTATATTCCTCAAAACCAAACAGACCGTTTTCAAAATGAACGATCTTGCTGTCGTCCAGGTCAATCTCCCCAAAGTATCTTGTCTTAATCTTCATAGCTTTCCCTCATTTCTAAGCACAATAATTGCAAATACCTTTATCACATTAAATATAATCCAGCAATGTATTGCCCAGTATCTTGGATGTCGCCGTTAATGCATACTGATACAGGTTATCTGCCTGTGTCATATTGATATAAGCATCGGAGATATCCACATCCTCATTATTAGACAACTGCTCCTCCACGTCCACCTTCTGGTCGGACAGCTTATCGTAAGTCAGTTTGACGCGGGAATATCTTGTACCCAGATCTGCCACTGCCACATTTAACTTCTCCTGTGCCTTATCCACCATACTAAGTCCTTTGCCAAAGGCCTCTGTCATAACCGTCACACGAAGAGACTTTTCTGTTTCCAGCGATTCCTTATAGGCCTCCAGATCCTTCTTTTCTGCCGGATCCTTGCAGTTTGCGATCATCTTTTCTGCATCGGCGATACGCTTTTCTGCATCATCCACGTCATTGATAACATTGGCAAGATAATCGATCACACGATAAATATCCGTATCGATCGCATCCATCCCCTGTGTATTGACAGTCATATTCTGGCTGAAGTTTACCTCATACTGAATGGTCTGTTCCGCCGGATCAGAATAGGTAATCTCCTTCTTGGATACCTGATTGTAACTCTGACACTCAAAATACATCTCCGGCCGGATATCGCTCTTGTCAAACTCCGACTTGCAATAGTTCACCTGAAACTCTGCCTGATTTTCCTGAAGCTCCCCATAGACATTTTTGCCCACAAGCACTTCACCGGTGTCATAAAGATAAACCACCTCGTCATCCCCGACATCATAAGCATTCGCATCGCTGGAAGCTCTTGTGACAGTATTGTAGGTTTTGGTGACACTCTGTCCCGCTGCATTCTTATAAGAGCTGGTCAAAGTAACATAATTTTCCTGTGTATTGGTGCCACCCTTCACGGAAGCATAGGATGCCTTGGAGCAGTTCTTGTATGCCAGCTGAATCTTATAGAAGGACTGCTTTTTGATCTTTGTCATCTGATCTGCATAATCCTGTGCACTGTTACCATCCTGATAGGTGACATTTCCTGTAACCACATTTACCGTACCGATATCTGTATATTTGAAGTTTTCCTTAATGTCATACGTAAGATTTTTGGCTGCCTCACTAAACAGCAGAGAAGTATCTGTCCGGTAACCGGTAAACACATATCTGCCGGAGTAATCGGAGTTTGCCTCATCCTCAAAAATAGAAGATACATACTGCTTTAATACAGACAAGACAGAATTTCTCTCATCCTGTGCCAGATAATCATTGGCTCCCTGGTTCAGATATCCCTTCATATCCACCAGCACTGAGTTGATATTTTTCAGAGCAGACTCTGTGGTGTCCATCCATGACATGGCATCCTTGACGTTCTTTTCTACATACTGTGTGATCTGTGACACGGTGCTGCGGTATTTCAGTGCACGTACTGCCACGGTAGGGTCATCGGAAGGTCTCTGGATCTTTTTCTCTGATGTAAACTGCTCCTCATATTTGAGCAGACTGCTTTTTGCATTGCCAATATGTGACTGTGCACTATTGGATATCATCGAATTGGTTACTCTCATGGTTTCACACTCTCTTTCTGGTCTTATACGCCGGTACCGTTGATCAGTTTATCTAAAACTTCATTCATGATCGATATGACCCGATACTGATATTTCAACAGGTTCTGATATTCGATCATGTTCTTTCCTTCTTCATCCTCATCCACACCAGACTTGGAAAGACGGCGGTTCTCTACGGCATCCAGAATATTTTTGGAATTGGTCGTACAGTCATCAATCTTGGCTCCGTCTACGCCGACCGTCGCTGTCATAACTGCAAGGAAGTTGGAAGGGATGCCCTGCTTAAACATACTGTTGTCCTCCCGCAGAGCTGACATCTTCGTAAGATTCTCACGGGATGCCACACCAGCATTGGCCTCTGTCGAAAATGCCAGCTTCTTGCCATCATTTAATATCTCATCGGACACCTGGACACTCAATGCTGTCATATTATAATAAGATAATGACTTACCTTTCTCTGCCTTGGAGGAGAACGTATAAACCACATCCGCTCCACTAAGTCCCTTTTGTGCCACACCATTAATATAATAGCATCCGTCCGTCTTGTTATACAAAAGCTCTGTCATATCAAACTGTCCTCCGTTGGCTAACGGTGCAGCCACAAACAGATCACAGCCCTTTTCCTGATAGAGATCATAACCGCCATTCTGCACCTGATTGAAGTTTGCAGAAAATGTGCGGACAAACTCATTTAACTGGGACATATAATACGGAATCCCACGGAAGTCTACACTGTCTCCCACAGTGGATGTTGTCTCTCCCTTTGCCATTGCCACATCCAGATGCTTCTGCTCTCCGTCCTTAATGGTATCCTTTAAAGTAAAGGTATATTCATAACTGCCATCGGCACAGACGGACACCTCGAAGGAATCATACTGAAACTCATAGTTATAGATCCGAAGCTTTCCATCACTCTCCGGAATATTTAACTTGGACAGATCCCATGCATTGGCACTGCAGGTGGAATCTCCCTGGGAGGCTTTCAGCTTAATCGTTCCTGCGGTTCCATTTCCTCCTGCATCATATCCGGTCAGTGTTGCTGCGAAATTCTCTGCATTATTGCCATCCCGCAGTTCCAGCAGTGCCTGAAGCTCTCCCCCGAGAATCCCACTGCGGATATTAAAGTCCTGGCCATTGCTCCATTTGATATTGTAAAGACCCTCATTGTCAGTCTGGTTTGCCTTTGTGGTACTCGTCTCGATCTGCAGCTGGTTGGTCATATAGGTATCCACCAGAACACCATCCCCGATAAATACCAGAAACTCCTCCACACCGTTTCCATCCTTTGGCGAGTCTGTAACGACTTCCACATCTACCAGTGCCGAAAGCTCATCCACTGCCTTCGCTCTCTGGTCACGGAGATCATTTGCGGTGCCGCCGTTTACTTCCAGAGTATTGATCTGCTTATTCAGTGATGCGATCTGCTTTGCGTAAGTGTTGATCTTGTCAACAGCACTTTTGATCTGTGTATTGATCTCCTTCTGTGCTGTCTGCAGATTATTCGCTGTCTCCCGCACAAAGCTCATCAAGGTATCTGCTGCTCCGGATACCTGCCGGCGCATCGTTGTATCAGAGGCATCCGTCGTCTGTTGGGAAATGGTCTTAAAAAACTCATCCAGTGCATTGGTAATACCGCCGGACTCTGAGTCCTTGGAGTACAGATAACTCTGTATATTGGCCAGATAATGATTCATGGTATCGTATCTGCCATAAACCGCATTGCTCTTGCGGTACTTATAATCATAATAAACATCCCTGCTGCTCACAATATCCGTCGCATTTACACCGGTTCCCAACATACCATAGGATGTGCCGAGACTTAACGGGATCTTTGCCTGCTGCTCCACCGTCTGTCTGGTATACCCCTTGGTGTTGCGGTTTGCAATATTGTGTGCCGTGGTGTTTAACCCGGCGTTATATGTATTCATGCCGGATGTGGCAATGTTTAGTCCAAAAAATGTAGATGGCATATGCTTCCTCATTTCTGCGCACGTTTTTGCGCATACCGAGTTTGTGTCAAGTGCGCGCAGACACAAATCTCGCGTGTGAAAATTTATTTTTCACACTGTCCTCCTATCCCAGTCTCTCGATCAGATACTGCAGCATACTATCAATGGTATTGATATATCTGGATGCTGCATTATATGCATGCTGATACAGCATCATATTGACCAGTTCCTCATCGGATGATACTCCGTTAACCTGCTGCCGTTTATCCTCAATGCTCTCCACCTGCGACTTCTGATAGTCCACCATGCTGTTCCAGCCATTTCCGCGGACACCAAGACCACCGATCATATTGGTATAATAATCGTCAAAATCATACGCTGCCAGTGAATTCGGATCCAGCACCCCCAGTTCTTTGTCCCAGGAATTTAAAAGATCCTGAAACAGATTGCCGCCAAAGGCATACGCTCCCTCCAGACCCTGCTCCGGATTGGCTTTTACCTCCAACAGGGAATAATCTGCCAGCAGATCCTTGTTGATCACCAGACTGTTTAAGGTGTACATCCAGTCAATGTCACTTTCATTTTCCTCGTTATACAGGTAAAGAGTGTATGTCTCATTGCCATCGGCATCCACTGTCTTCTGAGCCAGACCGACCTGATTGCCATCGGCATCTGTGGTATAGATCTGACTGTCCAGAGTGATCTTTTGATAGCGGTCCACCTGCCCTCTGGAGAATACTTCCGTACCGATAGTCGCATTGTCATCGGTGCCCACCGGACAATTCCGTACATCCAATATCTTATAGGTGCCATTGGTAAGCTTTGTCAGATCAAAAACGTCTCCCTTTTCTGTCGTTCCGGTGGTTGCACCATCCAGATCCACCTTATCTCCGGATATCTCAACATTCGGGGCAAAGGCATCATTGATCTGCTTCACCACATTATGAACAAGCTGGTCAAACTGTGCCTGTATCTGGGTAATGATCGAATTACCTGTGGTATTATTGTAACGCTTTACCTGTGCATTGTAATCCTTCATTGCCACCTTGTAGGCAATCTCATCAAACACACCCGTATCATTGGTGTAATCATCCTTCACCGGCATCTGCGGCATATCGGAGTAATCGGCAATCTTTAACCCTCTCGCTGTGAGCACTCCCCGCAGGGAGCCTACATCGGTCTTTCTGTCGTTGGAATATGCTTCTGATGTGTCAAACGCATCCCCGTAACCATTGTCCAGCCAGCGCACCTTATAAAATCCTGTGCCAGGCATGGTCTCACATCCCAGGTGATAGTTCAGCCCGCCATCCACAAAAAGAGCCTGCTCAATATACACCTGCATGCCACCCTTTTCATCCTCCTGGAAGGTAAAATTTACATAGGTGCTTAATTCATCCAGAAGCTGATTTCTCGCATCCCGGTAGTCATTGGCATTCTCCACACCGGCTGCCTCGATCTTGACGATCTGCTGATTGTAATAGGCAATCTTTTCTCCTATTTCATTGATCTTGTCTACCTGATCGCTGATCTCTGTATTCAGACTGACCTGATAGGTGTTGATCTGACTATATACATTCTGGGAAGTCTCCAGAAAGGACTGTGCCGTGGAGACAAAAAGCTGTCTCTTAGTGATATCCTCCGGATTGTTTGCCATTTCCTGCATCACATTCCACAGAGCCTGCAGATTCTCACGAAACTCCATACCTTCCGTCTCTCCAAAGATATCCTCGATCTCTCCGGCTGTCTCGGATAATTTTTCATAAAAAGCCTGACGTCCGGTCTCCAGACGAAACTCCTTGTCCAGAAACATATCCCTGATCTGGCGTACCGCAGACACAGTAGTACCCATACCGGTCTGGATCAGGGAACCATCCACAGCCACCTTTACATTCTGATAGTAAGAATCTACCTGGATATTCTGCTGTCTGGTATATCCCTGCGTCTTCACATTTGCGAGATTGTGAGATGTGGTATTTAATCCGGACTGTGCCGCATGAAGTCCTGACACACCGGAATTAAAACTTGTAAATAAGCTTCCCATGCTGATACCTATGCCTTTCTGTTTATGTCATCTGCCTGATCCCCCTGAAAATCAAAAAAAGAATGTCCCCGGGGTGCCGAGTTCTCGGCAAAATCCAGTTATATAACTGATAAAAACCAGTCATATAACCGGACAAAGCCAGTCACATAACTGACTCCAACAATTACTGCTTCGCATCGAAAGCTCCCGGTCCCATATCAACACCGTAGCTGCTCGATGCATTGCGATTGTAATTATTACTCCCCGGTGACATCCGTGTACTTTGAATAAAATTCATATTGAATTCAATCATTTCGAGGGAATTTTCAATTAATTCTTTATTTTTCTGGTTAACATTGACGAGTCTGTCCATCACAAGCTTTAACGAATCATGAAGCTCGCTGAGCTTTTTCTTTTCCTGCGGCTGCCTTGCCATAAGCTTCGCCAATGTAGTAAGATCAAGCTCCTCCGGCTTGCGGTTTAATACCACTCCGATGTCTGCAATGATCTTCTCCCGTTTCCTGTCTGCTGCGTATGCAGCATCCAAAAGCTGCTGTTCCTCATCCGTAACCTTCTGAAGCTCCTGAAGATCCTCCCGGATCAGCACAACGGTTTTCCTCTCAGAGATTGGGATCAGCTTCTCATAAATCTCCTTCTCTCTGCCAAGTACCGTGATCAATTCTTCCATTAAACTGGCCAATGGGCTACCTCATTTCCTTATCAGATACTGGAATCAAAAAACTTGCTCACAACAGAATCTGCAATCTCCTGTGCAGATACATTATAGCTGCCGGATGCAATCTGCTCCTTCAGTGCTGTAACCTTTTCCTCGCGGATATCCGGTACTGCTGCAAGTGCTTTCCTCGCCGTCTGATAATCCTGCCCCTTGCTGGATACGGTATACTGCTCCTTTACAGTGGCTTCATTTTTCTTTGTGATCTTCTTTGGCTTGCTTGCCTGATATATCTGACTGATCTGATTGTATGCATCAATTCTCATAATAATCACCACCTAAATATTCTGCATTTTCATTTTCTCTATATGTGTATCGGAAATATTTGCAAAAAATTTAACACCTTCTTTTACAAAAAGGTGTTAAATTTCAATTTTACGCTATTTTATTGACTCAGACTTTCCACACCAGAAAATAAACAGTACCCAGACTGTTTCTGATGTGGCACGGTTTTCAATATGATTTTCCTATAATCATTTCAGGATATCACAGAAATCAAATGTGGCAAAATAATCTGCCGGAGTCTCAGCACGGCGGATCATCTTCACGCTGCCGTCCTCCTGCAAAAGCAGCTCTGAAGAACGAAGACGTCCATTGTAATTGTATCCCATCGCAAAGCCGTGGGCACCTGCATCATGAATAAACAGGTAATCTCCCATATCGATCTTTGGAAGCATACGGTCAATGGCAAATTTATCATTGTTCTCACAGAGAGAACCTGTCACATCATACTTGTGATCGCAAGGTGCATCCTCCTTGCCAAGCACGGTGATATGATGATAAGCACCGTACATTGCCGGACGCATCAGATTTGCCGCACATGCATCCACACCAATATATTCTTTATAAATATGCTTCTCATGAATTGCCTTTGTCACCAGACCGCCATACGGAGCCAGCATAAAACGTCCAAGCTCTGTAAAGATTGCAACGTCGCCCATACCTGCCGGAACCATGATCTCCTCAAATTTCTGACGGACACCGTCACCGATGATCTCGATATTGTTTGGCTCCTTATCCGGTGTATATGGAATGCCAACTCCACCGGAGAGATTAATAAATGCGATCTCCACGCCTGTCTTTTCCTTTAACTCCACAGCAAGCTCAAACAGAATACCTGCCAGTGTCGGATAATACTCATTAGACACAGTGTTGCTGGCAAGGAAGGAATGGATACCAAAACGCTTTGCACCAAGTTCTTTCAATCTCTTGAACGCCTCGATCATCTGCTCCTTTGTCATACCATACTTGGCATCTCCCGGATTATCCATGATATCCGTACCAAGCTGGAATACTCCTCCCGGATTGTAACGACAGCAGATCGTCTCCGGAATACCTGCACAGTCCTTCAGAAAATCAATGTGGGTAATATCATCCAGATTGATAAATGCTCCCAGCTCTTTTGCCTTTACATACTCCTCTGCCGGTGTCACATTGGAAGAAAACATTATGTCACTGCCCAAGAAGCCACACTTCTCAGACATCATCAGCTCTGTCAGGGATGAACAGTCAACACCACAGCCCTCTTCCTGAAGGATCTTCAGAATAAATGGATTGGGCGTTGCCTTTACCGCAAAATACTCCCGATATCCTTTATTCCAGGAAAATGCAGCCTTCAGACGTCTTGCATTCTCTCTGATGCCCTTCTCATCATAGATGTGGAAAGGGGTCGGATATGTCTTTGCGATCTCCTCGACCTGTTCTTTGGTTACAAATGGTATCTTTTTCATCCGTAAAACTTCCTTCCTTATTGATATTGTTTTCAAAGTTTATTTACTCCGGCTTTCCCTTGAAATGACAGAATCTGTCGATAATATTTCTTATGTCCAATGATCTTGAAATAGATTTTTGCCTGTAATCTCTGAATATCCGTGGGCTATAGCTGAAAAATTGTCTTGTCACTTACGGATTTGGAAAAGTCTAATTGCTTTGCTGTTTCGATATTTGATAAACGTGTCTTACCGTACTCGCCTCAAGGTGGGATTCAGATGTTTCAAAGGGCACTTTCGCACTCGCTGGTGCTTACATCACGTACTTTGTGATGTTATGCACCACTGCGTAGTGCGACGTAGCGAAAGCGTGCCCGCTGAAATAACTGAGCCCACCTCAGAGGCTTGGTCGTCCAGACACGTATTTATCGAAACATCGCAAAGCAAAGACTTTTCACAAATCCTACTGATCTGCGTCAATTTTTCAGCCATAGTCTCACGGTAATCCGGATTTTTGATGCAAAAATCCCAATTCCTTTCCTGGGACATAAGAAATATTATCGACGCCAAACATATTCTCAGTTGAAAAGCTTGAGTGACTCATCTTTGATAGGATACCAAAAACAAAGGATAGTTTCAAGGGTGGTTATTTGCATTTCTTTATTATTTATGGTATGGTGGATGACGAATATATGTTTGCACGAAATCAGAAAGGGAGAGCAGTATGAGTGAATATACCGGAAAAGAAATTGTAGTATTGGAAGGACTGGAGGCAGTCCGGAAACGTCCCGGCATGTATATTGGTTCCACCGGTTCCCGTGGACTTCATCATTTAATATGGGAGATTCTGGACAATGCCATTGATGAGCAGCTGGCAGGCTTTTGCAGCGAGATCCATATCACCCTTCAGAAGGACGGAGGCGTCTGCATCGAGGATAACGGCCGTGGTGTGCCGGTGGATATCCATCCGACCCAGAAGATTCCAACGGTCCGCGTGGTCTATACCGTTCTCCATGCCGGCGGTAAGTTCAACAGTACGGTTTATAAGGTATCCGGTGGTCTTCACGGCGTTGGCTCTTCTGTAGTCAATGCCCTCTCCTCTCACATGATCGTCGAGGTGCGGCGAAACGGACAGGTTTACAGGGACGAATATGAAAACGGCGGGCACCCGGTAACGAAGCTGGAAAATGGCCAGCTCCCGGTCATCGGAAAATGTGCAAAATCCAATACAGGAACCAAAGTAACCTTCTATCCGGATGCCGAAATTTTTGAGACAGTTACTTTCAAACCGGAGGTCATCAAAAAGAAATTAAAAGAGATTGCCTTCCTTAATAAGAATCTCAAGCTGATCTACAAAAATGAGAATGACGATGAAACTATTACATACCAGGAAGAGTTCGGTATCCAGAGCTTTGTCAGCTACATTAACCGGGAAGCGGTCACGCTTCATCCGACTCCGATCTATATTGAAGGCACCAGCGGTGATATCGAGGTCGAGGTTGCGTTTCAGTATACCAACAGCTTTTCAGAGCAGATCAATCCATACTGCAACCGCATCAATGTCGTGGACGGCGGTACACTTGTAACGGGCTTTAAGACAGCACTGACCCGTGTCATGAACCAGTACGCCAGAGAGCTTGGCATACTGAAGGACAAGGATGAGAATTTTGACGGCAAGGATATCCGGAACGGTCTGGTCGCCATTATCTCCATCAAGCACCCGGATCCGCAGTTTGAGGGTCAGACCAAGACAAAACTTGGCAATACCGATGCCAAAACAGCAGTAGACGATGTATTTAGTACAGAAGTCCAGCGTTATTTCGATAAAAATGTCGAGATCCTGCGGGCAATTCTGGAAAATTCCATGAAGTCCTACAATGCCCGCAAGGCAAGCGATAAAGCAAGAACGGCTGTATTAAAACAGCTCAATGATGTGGACACCAAGAGCAAACTTGCCTCCTGCACCTCCCGCAAGCCGGAGGAATGCGAGGTATATATCGTCGAAGGTGATTCCGCCGGCGGTACCGTAAAAACAGCCCGCAACCGAAAGACACAGGCCGTGCTTCCTCTTCGCGGTAAGATTTTGAACGTAGAAAAGGCAACTCTGGAAAAGATTCTGTTAAATAACGAGATCAAATCCATGATTGCAGCTTTCGGCTGTGGAATCGGGGATGATTTTGATATCAGCAAGCTCCGCTATGACAAGATCATCATCCTGACCGATGCCGACGTGGACGGAGCCCATATCAGCACTCTCCTGCTGACGTTTTTCTACCGGTTTATGCCGGAGCTGATCTACGCCGGCAAGATCTACCGTGGTCTGCCGCCACTTTATAAGGTAGACTATGAAACCGTGAGCCAGGCAGCCAGACAGCGCGAGGAGGATATCGCTCTGGGACTGATCTCTCCGGAAGAGGAGCCGGAGGAGCCTGCTTCCAAGAAGAAAAAGGGCAAAAAGAAATTGTCCCGTTATGTATTTAATGATTTTGAGCTGGAGAAATTCCGCAAGAATAAATCCTACAAGATCACAGGCATCCAGCGATACAAAGGACTGGGTGAAATGGACGCTGAGCAGCTCTGGGAAACCACACTGGATCCGGAGAGCCGTATCCTGGCACAGATTTCCATCAGTGATACCGTAGATGCCGACGAAGTCACAACTACGCTGATGAGCAGCAATGTTCCACCGAGACGCGAGTTTATTATGTCAGAGGCCAAATATGCCAATCTTGATATTTAAGCAATGCATTTAATAATACATATTATTTATAAAGTTTCGATTCATTTGAAAATGAGGTTATGATTATGAAAACAACGGATTCATCCATTATACAATTAGATTTTTCTGAGGAAATGCGTAATTCCTACCGCGACTACGCCGTGAGCGTTATCATTGCCCGTGCCCTGCCGGATATCCGGGACGGCTTGAAGCCGGTGCAGAGACGTATCCTCTATGCCATGAAGGAGCTGGGACTGGCTCCGGACAAGCCACATCGTAAAAGTGCCCGTATCGTTGGTGACACCATGGGTAAATACCATCCACACGGTGACAGCTCGATTTACGATGCCCTGGTACATATGACAGAGGATTATTCCCTGTCGATCCCACTGGTGGACGGCCACGGAAACTTTGGTTCCATCGATGGTGACAGTGCTGCGGCCATGCGATACACAGAGGCACGTCTTTCCTCCGGTGCCATGACAATGTTAGATAATCTGGACAAGGGACTTGTTCCTTTTGGGCCAAACTTCGATGAAAGCGAAAAGGAGCCGCTGGTACTGCCAGCAACCCTTCCAAACCTTTTATTAAACGGCACCACAGGTATCGCCGTTGGTATGGCAACCAATATCCCGCCGCACAATCCTTCCGAGGTGATTGACGGCGTGATCGCATATATGGATGATCCTGACATTTCAACTTATGAATTGATGCAGTATATTAAGGGACCGGATTTTCCAACCGGTGCCATGATCACGAATGCAGATGATATCCGCACGATTTATGAAACCGGTGAAGGAAAATTAAAGCTCCGGGCAAAGACCGAGATCGAGGACAGTGATTACGGCCGCAAAAACATCGTGATCACAGAGATTCCTTACACCGTAGCCGGCAATAAACAAAAGCTCTTAGAATCCCTTCTGACCCTTACCAAGGACAAGGTATTTGATGAGATCTACGATGTGCGGGATGAGTCTTCCAAGGAGGGTATCCGTCTGGTAGTGGAGGTCAAAAAGGACCGTAATGTGGAAAACCTTCTCAACGGACTTTACAAAAAGACAGCTCTGGAGGATACCTACGGTGTCAATTTCCTTGCCGTCAAGGATAAACAGCCTTTTACATTCACATTAAAGGGCGTGATCGACGAATTCGTTCACTTTCAGGAGGAGCTGTACACAAAGGAGTATGAGCATCTCCTTGCCAAGGCTAAGGATCGTCAGGAAATTGTTACCGGCCTGATCGTTGCCACAGATGTGATCGATCTGATCATTGAGATACTCCGTGGCAGTAATTCTGTCAAGCAGGCAAAGCTGTGTCTGACTCTCGGCATTACCGACGGTATCAACTTCCGCAATCCGGACTCCGAATACGAGGCACAGACCCTGACCTTCACGGAACGTCAGGCAGATGCGATCCTTGCTATGCCACTGAGCCGTCTCGTTGGTCTGGAACTGATGAAGCTGCATCAGGAGAACGAAACACTCCTTGCCAATATTGCCGAATACGAGGACGTTCTCGGTAGCATCACAAAGCTTCACAATGTGATCAAAAAGCGATTGACCACATATAAAAAGCAGTTTGGCAGGTCAAGACGTACGGAGCTTTGCAATCTTACGGTGACCAATTATGTAGAGGAGGTCAAGGAAGAAGATATCTATGTATTGATCGACCGCTTTGGATATGCAAAATCCATGGACAGTGCTGCCTATGGCCGTCTGGCACCGGAAACCCTGCAGGAAATTCCTCATACGGTTATGATGAAAAATACGGACAAGCTCTGTGTCTTCACGGATCAGGGTAACATGTACCAGATCAAGGCAAAGGATATTCCGAAGGGCAAAGCCAGGGATAAAGGAACTCTCGTTCACAATCTCTGCAAGATGAACAACGAGGAGAATGGTCTTTTGATGATCTCCTTTGAAGAACTTTTCAACTCACAGCTCCTCTTTATCACCAAAAAGGGCTATGTAAAGCAGGTATCCGGCATCGAGTTTGAGACAAGCCGTTATATGGTCAATGCTTCCAAGCTGGATGCAGACGATCTGTTAGTTGCCGTGGAGCAGGTGATGCCGGAGGATGCCATCTTTGGGGATCGCAAGGTGATCATGATCACGAAGAAGGGGATGTCACTGGGCTTCCCACTCTCCGAGGTCAATGAATTCAAAAAGACAAGCCGCGGTCTCAAGGGAATCTCCCTTGCCGACAATGATGAAGTACTGCATGGTGCACTGGTTCAGCCGGACACCGACATCAAGATATTTGATGGCAAGAAATACAATGTAAAAAAGATCAAGCTGCGCAAGCGGAATGACAAACCAATGAAATCGCAGATCCTCGTAAAATAAAGCTGTTTGAGAAAACAAAACGGCAGGTGTCCGAAAACAGGGACATCTGCCGTTTTATATTAAGGAAAATTTTTCCTGGCAAAGCTATTATTTTATTATATATCTAACTTTTGTGTTTTGTATTAGAAGTCTTCTTTGTAATTTTCTAAAATATGATTGTACATGGAACGTACTGCCGGTGCCATAAACTCCGGATGAAGGGTTGCCAGACCGATCACACGCTCCGCGTAAGGCTGTACCGGATAACAGTCCACCTCATAAGGAATATCCCGCATCACCATCTGAGGCATCAGACAGATTCCAAATCCATTTGCCACCATAGCGACTGTGGACAGATCATCCACCACATGATAGTTGGACTGGATATTGATGGAATTTTCCTTAAGAAAATTCTGGATATCCGCATCGGTGGATTCTCTCTGGGTCACAAACTGATGATTTTTGATCTCCTCAATATCCATATAATCCGTATTCTTCTCCCTTTTCATTCCTTTTGGAACAATACAAAGAAGAGGATCTCTCCACAATGGTTCAATCGGCAGATCCCTGGCACTGGAGGTGGACAGAAAGCCCAGATCCACCACGCCGTTTTTCAACCAATAAACCACATCATCATAGGTTCCCTGAAATACCTCGATCTCAATGTCTGGGTATTTCTTCTGGAAAGAACGCATGATATCCGGCAGCCGGTTGGTACACACACTAGAAAAGCAACCAAGCTTGACCTTTCCACGCTTTAACCCGTTAAACTCGGACACTGCCTGCTGCAGGCTCTCGTCACTGTTTAACACGGCATTGACATACGGCAATAAATGTTCTCCGTAGTTTGTCAATGTAACACCGTTTTTGCTGCGATTCAACACCGTAAAACCAAGTTCTCCCTCCATGGCAGAAACAGCATGACTGATCGCTGACGGTGTCAGGCCAAGGATATCCGCCGCCTTACGGAAGCTTCCCTGCTCTGCCACCGTCTTAAATACCTGATATGTCAGAAGTGTCATTGTTTACCTCGCTATCTCGCACATTTATATAACAGATCTTCCCAGCGTCTGTCGACTTCCTCCTGGAACTGTACGATCAGATCCTCGTTTCCTTTCTTAAACAGGTGCTTAAATCTTCCCTGTGGACGAAGGAAATCCTCGATCGGCAGCTTCTTTTTCGGTTCGTAGGTCAGCTTCCACTTTCCATGATCCACCTCAAACATCGGCCAGTAGCAGGTATCGATCGCCAGCTTACAGATCTTCATAATATCCGGCGTATCATATCTCCAGCCTCTCGGACATGGTGTCATGATATTTAAGAAGCAAGGTCCCTCGGTGTAGATTGCCTTATTGGCTTTGCTGTGCAGATCCTTAAAATCAGAGGTAAATGTAGTCTGTCCCACATATGCCACATCATGATCTGCAATAATACTTGCCAGATCCTTCCGGTTCTGCATTTTACCATCGGACTGCTTTCCTACCGGTGTTGTTGTGGTATCCGCATACATTGGTGTTGCAGACGAACGCTGGATACCGGTATTCATATAAGCACCATTGTCATAACAGACATAAACCATATCATGGCCTCGCTCCATTGCTCCGGAAAGGGACTGAAAACCAATATCGTAGGTACCACCGTCACCACCAAAGGTAATAAACTTAAAAGTCTCATTCTCCGGAAGCTTCCCTCTCTTTTTGAGGGCATTGTAAGCCGTCTCCACACCACTTAAGGTTGCTCCTGCATTCTCGAAGGCATTGTGAATGTAGCTGTCCTCCCATGCGGTATACGGATACATAAAGGAAGAAACCTCCAGACATCCCGTGGCATTACCGATCACGGCATGATCATCCTCATGCAGGGCACGGAGCACGGCACGTACGGCAATCGTTGCACCACATCCGGCACACATACGATGTCCCGGTGCCAGACGTTCCGGCTTATTCATTATATTTTTTAAACTGTAATCGCTCATATTTTCTCTCCTTAATCTGATGGCTCTTCTTACCGTAAACGGATGTACTGGAACTGCTCAACCTCTTTACCGTTCTCTACGGCATCCGCAAGCTCCTCAAAGACATGAACGGCATCGCTGACGGTAAAATCACGTCCTGCCAGACCATAAATATAATTGACTGCCTCGATCATTACCTTATGACGGAACAGACCGGCGGTCACTTCGCTTCCCAGCGGACCTCCGTTGCCGTTGTAGCTCTCACAGCGGTCCAGGATCGCTGCCGCCTTGCAGTTCTTCAATGCTTCTGCAATCTCCTTTGCAGGGAACGGACGGAACACACGAAGCTTTAATACACCGACCTTTTTGCCCTGCTCTCTCATCTCATCCACAGCCTGCTTTGCCGTTCCTGCAGCGGATCCCATCAGAAGCATGATATAATCGGCATCCTCGGTGCGGTATTCCTCAAAAAGACCAAAGCCTCTGCCGGAGAGCTTTTTAAACTTCTCTGCCACCTCCAGGATCACCTCCTTGGAGTTCTCCAAAGCGATCTCCTGATTCTTTTTGGCTTCCATAGCATAGTTGGAAATGGAATATGGTCCCACTGCGATCGGCTTCCCTGGATTCAGAAGATACTCCTCCGGCTCATATTCACCAACAAAATCCTTGACCAGCTCGTCCTCCAGAAGCTCAATATTCTCTACGGCGTGGCTGGTAATAAAGCCATCCTGACAGATCATGATCGGCAGATGCACTCTGGCATCCTCAGCGATCGGATATGCCTGAATAAAGTTATCATAGGCTTCCTGATTGTTCTCTGCATAGATCTGGATCCACCCTGTATCTCTGGCTCCCATTCCATCCGAATGGTCACAGTTGATATTGATCGGACCGGAAAGAGTACGGTTTACCAGCGTTAATGCCAGCGGCATACGGTTGGATGCAGCAAGTAAAAGCTCCTCCCACATCAGTGCCAGTCCTGCGGAAGAAGTAGCGGTCAAAGTTCTCGCACCTGCTGCCTCTGCTCCTATCGCAGCACTCATGGAAGAATGTTCGCTCTCTACCGGGATAAACTCTGTATCCATCTCTCCGTTTGCAATATATGTAGATACCATCTGCGGAATCTCTGTCGATGGTGTGATCGGGAATGCCGGCATAACATCCGGATTCACCTGACGAATGGCATAAGCCACCGCCTCATTTCCTGACATACGCTCTTTAATTGCCATTCGTATTTCCCTCCTTCATCTCGATCGCACCAAACGGGCATACTCTCTCGCAGATTCCGCAGCCTTTACAGTGATCATAATCAAATGCCCCACGCTTGCCATCCTTTACCGGAATGCTTCCGTCCGGACAGACCGGTGCACATAAAAGACATTGTTTACATAAATCCTCATGAAAAACCGGTGTATTTGTTCTCCACTCCCCTGTGTGAAACAGCTTGGATGTTCCACCGGCAAATACCATCAATCCCTCTGTGAGTTCGGTATGAGGCGATTTCTCGTTAATCCTGGTAATATCTGTTCTCATTGTTTTCTCCGTTTCTATATCTGTAAATTGCTATTAGGATGCCATCTGGTTGTACTCCTCAACAGCTTCCTCCACCACGTCATATGCCCGCTCCAGAGCCTTCATATTGCCGTCAATCACCTCCGGCTTCTTGGCAAATTTATGCTGATAAGAGGCTTTCATCTCATGGATAAACTTCTCTCTCGGCATAATACTGCTGACAGCAACTGCTGCTGCAAGCATTGGTGAATTCGGGAAGTTTTTACCCAGTGTCTCCACAGAAATCTTTCTGGCATCTACGGTATAAACTCTGCCCTCATAGTCTCCCAGCTCGTCCATCACTTCCTCTTTAGACTTGGGCGTATTGATAATGATCGCACCGGTTTTTTTCAGACCTGCTGTTACATCTACGGATGCCAGCAATGTCTCATCTACCACTACGACATAATCCGGATGATATATATTGGAATGAACACGGATCTTATCTGAACTGATACGGTTATATGCCGTGATCGGGGCTCCCATCCGCTCCGGACCGTACTCTGGGAATCCCTGTACATTCTGTCCCGTCTTGAATGCAACGTCAGCTAACAGAAGTGCTGCTGTCTTTGCTCCCTGACCGCCACGGCCATGCCATCTGATCTCGATTCCATTTTTCATATTGATAACCAAACCTTTCCACATAAATGATAAACTCTCTCAAACATACTGCACCACTGATAAAAATGATGCAACATTAACTATTATATATGGATACCGGTAATTGTAAAGCGAAAATGTGTAATTTTATTCATTTTACAGATGAATTCATTTCATCGTTATATATCACGATACCTATTGAGAATCTACACATCTGTATCCAAATCATCAAATTTCCGGTACAAATTTTATATCCGTAAAGAAAATTTGTGGTATACTCTTAGGTAGAGTTTTTATTGAAGGAGGTTTTTATTATGGAATTTAAAACATTACAACAGGCGATGATCGCCGCTATGAAAGCAAGAGAAAAGGAACGTAAGGAGGCAATCTCTGTACTGGTATCTGCCGCAAAGAAGCTGGCGATCGACGAGGGATGCCGTGAGGATATTCCGGAGGAGCTGGTAGACCGCGCGATCTTAAAGGAGATCAAGAGCGTCAAGGAGCAGATTGACACCTGTCCTGCTGACCGTACCGATTTGAAAGACGAGTACGCTTTCACTCTTTCTGTGATGGAGGAATATGCACCAAAGCAGTTATCGGAGGAAGAGATCCGCAGCATTATCAATGATAAATTTGCCGATGTGATCGCGACCAAAAATAAAGGTCAGATCATGAAGGCTGTTATGGGAGAACTGAAAGGCAAAGCAGACGGCAAGATCATCAATCAGGTCGTATCCAGTCTTTGTCAATAATTGAATCATGGAGGAATTTATGTATAAAACACAAATCGCACCTATGGGCTGGAACAGCTGGGACTGCTACGGTGCCGCTGTCACGGAGGATATAGTCCGCCAGAATGCAGCTTTTATGGCAGAACATCTGAAACAATACGGCTGGGAATACATCACCGTAGATATTCAGTGGGCGGAACCCACGGCTGAGAATCACGCGTATCATCCATTTACTGAGCTTTGTATGGACGAGTACTCCCGTCTGATCCCGGCAGTCAACCGTTTTCCTTCCTCAGCAGAAGGAAAAGGCTTTGCGCCTCTGGCAGAATATGTCCACTCTCTGGGATTGAAATTCGGCATCCATATCATGAGAGGCATTCCGCGTCAGGCTGTCCATCAGAATACCCCGATCCTTGGAAGCACGCAGACCGCCCGTCAGATTGCCAAAACAGACAGTATCTGTCACTGGAACACCGATATGTATGGTGTAAATCCTGAGGCAGAGGGAGCCAAAGCATACTATGACAGTCTTTTTACACTTTATGCTTCCTGGGGCGTTGATTTTATCAAATGTGATGATATCGCCAGAGAGCTTCCTCATGAGGAAACCGAGCTGATCCTTCTGTCCCGATCCCTGCAGGACTGTGGAAGAGATATGATCCTGAGTCTTTCTCCGGGTCCGGCTCTGTTAGAAAAGGCGGAGCTTTACAAACAGACATCCAACATGTGGCGTATCACCGATGATTTCTGGGATTCCTGGCCACAGCTTTATGAAATGTTTGACCGTGCCAGAGAATGGTGTATCCACGCCGGCAATGGATGCTGGCCGGATGCAGACATGCTGCCGATCGGACCGATCAAGCAGGATTATGATCCTTCCCTCAGCACAGAATTCACACAGGACGAGCAGATTACCATGATGTCTCTGTGGAGTATTTTCCGTTCTCCTCTGATCATCGGTGGGGAAATGACGAAATTTGACGATTTCACGATGGGACTGATCACCAATGAGGAAATTCTGAAAATGCACCGCAATGCCCGCCATTCCCATCCTGTATGGCAGAGAGACATAGACGGTACCGAGCATATCCTCTGGACAGCTGTCAGCAGCGAGGGCGGCCAGTATGCCGTTATTTTTAACACCGGCGAACAGGACAGCTCCGTCCGTATCCCATTACAGGATCTGGAAATCTACCATCCGATCCACTCCACCGAACTTTGGAGCGGACAGACATCAGAAATCACAGAAACCATCAATGTATCTCTGAAAAAACATGGGGCTGCTGTATTTTATTTAAACTAAAATAAAAATTACTACAGATCAAAAATCGCATCTTTGATACATGAAACAAAGATGCGATTTTTTATAATGTTTTTACTAATATCCCCGGACTCCCTCCAGCGAATCATCATGATCGATCCATTCCTGTACCAGTATCTCCCGGTAATCCTCCTCTGTATCGCGGATCACGACTTTTTCGATGCCTGCATTGATGATCATCTTTTTACACATGGAACAGCTGTTGGAATTCTTCACATACTGCCCTGTTGCCACTTCCCTGCCGGACAGGTAAAGGGTACTTCCAATCATTTTTTCCCGTTCTGCACTGATAATGGCATTAGCCTCGGCATGAACACTGCGGCAGAGCTCATACCTCTCTCCCCGCGGTATTTCCATTTCCTGCCGGATGCATCGCCCCAGATCACTGCAGTTTTTCCTTCCTCTCGGGGCTCCTACATATCCGGTAGAGATCACCTCATCATTTTTCACGATAACAGCACCATAATGTCTCCGCAGGCAGGTTCCCCGCTTTGACACCACATCTGCAAGATCCAGATAATAATTTACTTTATCTCTTCTAGCCACGGTCGTTCTCCTTTACCAACTCAATAATATTACCATCGGGATCAGCCACACAGGATGTATACTCACCCCATTCATTAATTCCCGGAGCTGTCACCTGCTGCGCCCCACATCCGAGACATTTCTGGTGCATTTCATTCACATCATTTACAGTGATCCGGAGATGGAAATGATTGGTAACGCCTCCACCATATCCGTATCCGCGGCAGGTAAGTCTCTCATAATCCCTGCGGCCTATCATGGTGAGAACAATACCGTCCTTTTCAAAATAAGCTCTGCTGCCCTGCATCTCCAGATGAAATCCTAATGCATTGCGGTAAAAGTCGATCATTCTGCCCATATCCTCGGTCATCAAAATAATACCGGTAATCCGAGGTTTTGCACTGTCCTGTTTTTGGGACTCTTCCACATCTGGAACATTGTGCACTACTTCCACAGACTGTTCCTTTTCCTCTACCGATACTGTTTCTACAGATTTCCGATCCTCTGGCATCTCTGGTGCCACCGAAGTCTTCACTTCTGCGACCGGCTGCTTATTCCACGCCGTATCCTCAGATACTTCCGCTTTTGCCTGTCCAATATACAGGACAGTCCCTGTGTTAGCAGGAAGTGTGATACAGACTCTGCCATTTTCAAAACGGACATTTTCACTGCATCCCAGCAGATCCGTCACATTGCCATCTGCCGGTACCCCAAACTCCATAGCCGCCGGGGCATCGTCACAGTTTAATGCTGTCACCATGCAGTTTCCATCCAGCACTCTGCCATAGGCAAACTGACGGTTTGTCAGATGAAGCTCTTTATATACTCCATAGGTAAGTTCCGGATATTCCTTCTTCATGGCTCCCAATTTTGCACAGAGAGCCGTCACCGGATTCGTCTTTACTGCGTCCGCAAAATCGGACAATTCCAGATACGGACGAAGATTCCAGTCAGAGCCCTGCTCCTTCTTTCCCTCAATACCAAACTCTGATCCATAATAGACGGAAGGGATACCATATAAGGTATATACAAGCAGAGTAACAAGTTTTAAATGCTCCTTCTGATCCAGCTTGGTATAAATCCTCTCCACATCATGATTGTCCGCAAAGGTGTACAGACGTCCTCCCCTGCAGATATCATTTAACCGGCGTATCGTATGAGCGATCTCGAAATAATTGTGATCATTATGACCGGAATAAAGCCCCTTATGAAGCTCATAATTTGTCACACAATGAAGTGTTTCATCGTTGACCCATCTGCTGTAATCCCCATGGATCACCTCGCCCATAAGCCAGAACTCCTCTTTCATCTGTGATGTCTCATAGCGCATCCGCTTCATAAAATCAAAATCCAGCACATCAGCTGCATCCAGACGGATTCCATCAATATCAAAGGTATCGATCCAGAAGCGGATCACATCAAAAAGATACTGCATGACTTCCGGATTTCTCTGGTTCAGCTTGACTAACAGATTGTATCCGCCCCAATTTTCGTAGGAAAATCCGTCATTATATTCATTGTCCGCACCAAAATTCACATTGCAGAACCAGTCACGGTATGGAGAAGCCTCTCTGTTTTTCTGCAGATCCTCAAATGCAAAGAAACGGCGCCCTACATGATTAAATACTCCGTCTACAACTACCTTCACACCCATTGCGTGGCAGTAGTCCACGAAATCCCGGAAATCCTCATTGGTGCCCAGGCGGATATCTACTTTCTTGTAATCTGTGGTCTCATAACCATGTCCCACAGACTCAAATAACGGTCCGATATAGATTGCCGTAAATCCCATATCGCAGGCATGCTTTGCCCACTGTTTTAACTGATCAAAATGCTGTTCTGCTGTCCCTGTATTTTCCTTACTGCATCCGCATAATCCCAAAGGATAAATGTGATAAAATACCGCACTGTCATACCATGCCATGCTCTTCCTCTTTCTGCGTATTTACGCGTTTATTATGTATTTCACTGTACCGTCCGACACTTTCCTGTCTCCTCTAACATGTAACCATCTAAAAATTCACCGGTTTATTCAAGAATTTCTCCTCAAATTCCGCTGCCGGTATTGGTTTGGAAAAATAATATCCCTGAATATAATCCGGTTTCAGACCCAGTACACATTTAAAATCCTCCTCAGTCTCTACACCCTCATAACAAACCGTCAGTTTCAACGAATGTGCCAGTTCTGTAAACTGTTTGACCACCAGATAATCATATCTGCTGTTGGTAATATTCCGGATAAAGGACTGGTCGATCTTCACCAGATCAAACGTCATATCCTTGACATACCGCAGATTGGAGTATCCGGTACCAAAGTCATCAATTGCCAGCGGAATCGACTCCTCCTTAAAGGACCGGAGTACTTTAGCTGCCACACCGCTCTCAATCTCCCCGCTCTCTGTCACCTCGATCATCAGCACACTTTTGTCTACATTGAAGGTATCGATCAGAGACAAAATATCCTGTAATGCATTGCTTTTCTTGATCTGTACAAAGGACAGATTCACATTTATCCGAAATCCCGGCACCACTTTCTGCCACATAACACACTGTTCTATGGCGGATTTAGTGATCCATCTGCCCAACGGAATGATCAGACCGGTTTCCTCCAGCATCGGAATAAACTGCCCCGGAGACATGAATCCAAATTTAGAGCTGTGCCAGCGGATCAACGCCTCTGCCCCGAGGATCTTCTTTTGGGCAATATTTACAACCGGCTGGTAGTATAGCTCAAAACCGCGAAAATCATTCTCAATGTCTTTCCGCAGTTCCTCCTGCACGTCCAGGGTATGCACATATTCTTCATATACCGCACGGGAATACCGGATACAGTTATTTTTGCCGCTGATCTTTGCCTGATGCAGAGCAAAACCGGCATTCTCTATGATCTTTTCAATATCCTGATCATCTTTATGAAAATAAAAACTTCCTGCTGATACCGTATAATACGTGACATGACCGCTTTGTGAGATCAGATGGTCGATCTTTTTACGGATCTCCCGGTATAAATCCTTTGCAGGATCTTCTTTCTGTTCATGGAAACACCCCTTCACAAGGACTGTCATCTCATCTCCGCCCATCCGGAACACTCTTCCCTTTTCCTGTACGATATTACGGATACATTCTGCCAGATTTAATAAAATATTGTCTCCAAATTCGTTGCCATACTTCTCATTGATCTCCTTAAAATTGTCAATGCCGATCTGCAGTAAATATCCTTCAAAACAGCCCTCATCCTGCAGGCTCTGCATATATTCTTTCAGGCTCTGTTCTCTGTATAATCCGGTCACCCGGTCAATCTTACACTTTTTTCCAATGTCGGAAATCCTTCCGACCAAAAATGCCGGCGTTCCATCTGAATCATCCACAACCTGTCCGCGACAGGAGATCCAGACCGGCTTCCCATCTCTGCCAGTCCACCGATACTCCATATCATGCTCCTTTGACTGACCGGAAATGATACGGTGAAGATCTGCCGCAAGCAATGGATAATCCTGCGGATATACAATGTTTTTCAATGCATCAAATGCATCGGAAAACTCCGTCTTTTCAAAGGGAAATACATCTGCCGCACTATCCGAAATTACATATATGTTGTTCTTTATATCAAGAACAAACAGATAATCGTCCGTACATTTGCCAAGGACAGAAAAGACTTTAGCATACATGTGCATATCATCACTAAGTATATTCTCTCCCATATGTCCACCATCCTTCCTATCGTTCATTCTGTATCTCTGTCGTTTCAATGTTTTTGTGCTATTGTCTACGGCTCGAACGGACGCTGTGATGCCGCACCTTACAGTCATACATATTGTCATCCGCTTTCTTCATCAATTCATCAATCTCATCGACATCCTCTATGGACTCCATGATCATTCCGGTACTTGCCCCCAGTTCATACCCTTTCTGCTTGGTAGCATTCCACCGGTCGATCCAGGAATGAAGTCGTTTTTCAAATATTTCCACAAAATCGTCCGGTACCTCTTCCGCTTTCCAAAGGCATATGGCAACATATTCGTCCCCGCCAAACCGGGCACAGATGCCCTTTTCCCCTGCCGCTTCGGATAAAGCGTCGGCAATAGCTCTGATCGCCACATCTCCTTCGCTGTGACCATAAGTATCATTGATATTCTTCAATTGGTCCAGATCGACGGAAGCCATAAAGATCCGGCAATCTTGTCCCTTCAGTACCTTCATCTGACGGGTAAGCTCGCCATAAAACCCCCTGCGGTTAAAAAGACCGGTCAAAGCATCCCGAATATACATCTCATACAGTTTGGACTGATTTTTCACTGTACCAAGGATCTGTGCCATTGCCATCATAAAGTCCTTCAACTGCTCATAATCCAGTTCCTGCTCTCCACATTCCAGCGAAAGATAGCCATACACTTCCTCCTGCCAGTGCAGAGGCAGATAAAGAATGTGACTGTTTCTCTCCAATACGGTTTCCGGAATCATTTCAATACTATGGTTTTTCATTTTCTGTAACGGAATGACCATTTTTCCGTCCTTGATCCCGGCAAGAAACAATATATCATCCTCCGAAAATCCCTTTGGCAATGGAATATCCGTTTGCATGCAGAATTGTTTATTGACAAAAAACTGACAACCCCCGGTCACCATATCCGGCAGACATTCCGGGAATCTTTTGATAACATTCATCATGGAATGACCTTCTGTCATCTCCGTCATGATATGGAATATCCTTTCAATATGGGACTGTTTCATTTCCATACGGGTATAGACGTCAAGTATATGCTGGTTTGAAGTCTGAATATGCATTTTTTTGCAGCCGCAGGACTCTCCGTTAATAATATGAAACGGCACCAATACCGATCTTGGAGCCACGTTGGGATCTGCTTCCGTTTCCTGTATGATGGAAATGATCTGTTCTGCAATCTTCTCCTGATCCACCCTCCCTGTAGTCAGGTGTGGAATACAGTACCGGATCAGATCGATCCCGTCAAATCCCGTCACAATAACATCCTGCGGCACACGATATCCCTTCTCTTCCAGAACATTGATCACTGTCAATGCCATTGTGTCATTGGCACAGATGATTGCATCCGGAAAATCTTCTGTATTTTGCAGCCACTTTTCACAGATCCGGCGAGCCGGCACGTTCCAAAAGTCCCCGTAACCAATATGTTCCGGCTTCACCGGCATTCCATTTTCCTGCAATACCTCAATAAATGCATCCAGTCGTTCCTCCGAAAAAGAGTTCCCTTTAAATCCTGCCATAAAATACGGATTGTGTCTGTGATGCCCTTCGATCACATGACGTACCAGTCTTTTAAAACAAGACAGATAATCCAGGCAGATATTAAAACAGCCCTCCATCTCATAATCCACGGTAATCACCGAAATATGAGCCTCCAATGCCTGATCCCGCAGTTTGAACAAAAGTTCCCTGTGAAGAATCGTCTGTCCCATCAGGATCAGTGCCGCCAGATCCTGCATGGGAATATTTTCAAAAATAGATGCCTCACCATTGGAATGCGGTGTCGGAACATCCATCTTGTCAAAGCATCCAAAAACCATGATCCGGTATCCGTTCTCTCTGGCTCTCCGGTAAATTGTATGCATCAACCCTGCATTTTCCCGGTTCTGAAGCTGCGAGACACAAACACCGATTATATTTGATTGCATGAAATTTTTCCTTTTATTTGCCATTCTGGTATCTCCTGTTTGAATACTTTTCCCTTCACGTACTTTAAGTATATCACAAACCCTCTACTTTTCCAACGAGATTCCTCCATCCCTCCGCCTCCACTGCATGATATAATAACGCATGCCGATCCAGAAGCAGATCACGGCTGCCAGCAGAATCCATGGATAAATCTGATTATATTGTTTGGAAAAATGATCTGCAAACATCCCCAGAAGCGTGGATGTGCTGTTAAAAATAATATGTGTGATCATTGAAGCCACTACTGTTTTCGCTGCCTCTGCCACCATTCCCAGGATCATTCCCAGTACAAAGGCATATAGCCCCTGAATCAGATTCATATGAAAAATACCAAACAAGGCCGCCTGAATCCCGTTTGCAACCCAAAAAGGAAACGCCGGTCGCAGCTGATCCAGGATCACGCCGCGAAAGATCAGTTCCTCTGCCACCGGTCCTGACAACATGATATAGTAAACTGCCAGAGTGCTGGTGGATACATCTAATGACTCCATAAGTTTCTGATATTTTACAAAGGCTCCCGGAAAAGCCTGTGATGCAAGTCCCACGATCACCGTCAGTATAATACAGGTTCCAAAACCCAGGGCTGCCGCTCCCGGAATCCTTCCTCCGCCCAATGCTTTACGATACGAAAACGGATGTTCCCGCCACTGGCATTTCAAATACGATATTCCAAAAATGACTATGGCAATGACCGCATACAAAAGCGAGATGACCATGGAATAATCATTCAGAGACCCACTGATCCATATCGCCAGCTCTTCCCTCGTTTTCCCCTGTACAAACAGAACATAAATTCCTGTTGCGATCATACACAGCATAGATGCCACAAACTGAATTGCAAAAACTCCCAGCAGAAACAGCAAAGACTTAAATACCGCTGATACCCGCAGCTTTTTTAACATCAACGCAGCCTGACTTTCCTGCTTTTCCTGATCCATTGATCCCATTGCGTTCCCCCTTCTATATCTATCATTTACCTGATCGTCCCATTCCGGCCAACGCCCCTGTGATTTCCCGTGCCCGGGAGAAAAACGGGGCTGCCTCATGGCAACCCCTCTCAATGACTATATATTATTTCTTTCTTTGTAAGAATACCGGAATCTTTATCTCCCCATTGTCTGAGGTCTGTCTGCTGTAGCCTCCCTGTGGCTGTGGTGCCACCGGTGCAACCGGCTTCTGTACGTTCGGTACAGATACATTCTTTTGAACAGAAGAGACAGAGGAAGCCATCTGACCCTCTCTGGTAGCAAAGTTTGTCTTTGGCGCTGCTGTCTTTGTAAAGCTTGGAACAGCAGAAGATTCGTCATCCAGTCCTGTAGCAATAACCGTGATCTTAACCTTTTCGGTCATGCTTTCATCGATCATGGCACCAAAGATAATATTACAATTCTCACCGGTAAGCTCCTCAATATAAGATACTGCCTCATTCGCCTCCAGAAGTGCTACATCTCCGGAGATATTAACGATCACATGAGATGCACCCTCAATGGTTGTCTCCAGAAGAGGACTGGAGATTGCCTGCTTCACTGCATCCAGACACTTCTCGTCTCCCTCACCGGTACCAATACCAATATGAGCAATTCCCTTATCCTTCATAACAGTCTGCACATCTGCAAAATCCAGATTGATCAGTCCTGGTACATTGATCAGGTCTGTAATACCCTGAACACCCTGCTGGAGTACCTCGTCTGCCTTTTTTAATGCATCCTCCATGGAAGTCCTGCGGTCAACGATCTGCAGGAGCTTGTCATTCGGGATCACGATCAGGGTATCCACATGCTCTTTGAGACGTTCGATTCCTGACTGTGCGTTGTTCATACGGGTCCGTGCCTCAAATGAAAACGGCTTTGTTACAATACCAACGGTCAGAATGCCCATATCCTTGGCAAGCTGGGCAACCACCGGAGCTGCTCCGGTACCGGTTCCACCACCCATGCCACAGGTAACAAATACCATATCTGCACCACGGATGATATCCGTGATCTCGTCTTTATTTTCCTCGGCTGCAGCCTGCCCTACTTCCGGAGAAGCTCCTGCTCCAAGTCCTTTCGTCAGCTTCTCGCCAATCTGCAGACAATTTGGTGCCTTACAATTTAACAAATGCTGTTTATCCGTATTGACACATACAAATTCAACTCCCTGAATCCCTTCCTCGATCATACGGTTGACTGCATTGTTTCCGCCACCACCGACACCTATTACTATAATCTTTGCAGATGAATCTGACTCACTTGTCTTAATCTCTAACACGACTGCTCCTCCTCTTTCTTTTTCCTTAAATTTATCTTTTCTACTGCTGTCAGTTATTTTCTAATCTCCATGGAACAAAACTATATTCCAGACCTACTCTATATAATACTAAGAATATGCGGAATAATCAAGGAGAACTTTTGTTTTGTTCTGTCGTTTTGTTCTACTACTCATTCGTCTGCGTCCCATCTTCTGAAATATCCTGTGATGGTTCCGCCGCACTCTGGGCTGCATCTTCCGATCCCTCTGCCGGATCTGCCGTATCCTGCGGTGTATCCTGTGTTGCAGCCGGCGTGTTTTTTGGACTCCCCCCGGAGGAACCCCCCATGGTTTTCAGTATGATCCTGTCCCCGGAGACAAAATTTTCCATATTGATGGTTCCGGCAAGTCCTTTTTTGTTCGTCTTTTTTAGAACACTGGACAAAGCTGCCAGATCATCGTCATAAAAATCCTTCTGTCCCAGATAGACTTCCACCTCACCGGAATACAGCGTGACGTTTTTCCCTTCAAATTTCACCTGATCCACCTGTACCTTGTAATGTCTGATCAATCGGGACAGATTCATGATCGTGTCAAACAGGGAATCATCCTTCACCTCAAACGCCTCATTTAACGTAAATTTACCAAACTTGATGCCGGTCACGACCGGAACTCCATCCATCGGTTCTGAGAGGCTCTGTAGAACAACACCGTCTTTATCGAAATAGATATACTGTCCCATATATTTCACACAGCCACTGATCGTCTTGTCATACACATGGAGAATAATGCTTGTGGGACTTTTCCATTCCACATCGATCTCCTGTACAAACGGCAGACACGGAACACGGCCAAACCTGCTTTCTGCCAGAAAGTAAAGTGTATGATAAGAATACTGATCGGACATCGCCGTGGAAATGATCTCCTGGTCAGAATAAATTTCTCCACCTTCCACCTTTATCCGGGTGATCCTGAGAAAGTAAAACACTCCCGCTGTCAGAAGCAGTAGTGTCAGGATCACACCGCCAAATATCTTTATGTGTTTCAAAAAATTCCTCCTATTTCAGTTTGATCTGTCTGGAAACTCCAAGCACCAGACCCAGCTCCAGCATCATGATCGCACATGCCGTACCTCCGTAACTGATCAGCGGAAGCGGCACACCGGTAGACGGAATGGTATTTGTTACAACCGCAATGTTAAACGACACCTGGATGGCGATATGTATCATAGATCCCGCACAGAGCATGCTTCCGAAAATATCCGGTGCATTGCAGGCGATCATCACAATCCTCCAGAGCAATACAAGAAATGCCGCCATGACCATAACCGCTCCCACAATTCCAAGCTCCTCGCAGATCACAGCAAAGATCATATCATTGTACGCCTCTGGAATATATCCCAGTTTCTGCATACTTTCTCCCAGACCGCTTCCCGTGATCCCCCCGGAAGCGATCGCATAAAGCCCCTGCAAAATCTGAAATCCTCCCGGCGAATTCTCAATATCAAGCCACGATGTAATACGGCCGGCACGGAAGCCTCCGCCGATCATCGCATATGCTGCCGCCAGCCCGAACGCAGCAATTCCACATAAAATGAAATACTGCTTTTTTTTGCTGGCCACAAAACACATGCCAACAGCAATAACCGTTACAATGATCGCTGTACTCAGGTTCTCTGCAGCGATCAGCACAATGGCCGGTGCAATATAAACCATCAGCTTCAGAAATCCGCCAAATTGATCCAGCGTCCTTCTGGAGCGATATACGGCATACGCCACAAATAAGATCACGCCGATCTTTGTAAACTCGGAGGGCTGGAATTCCACCCCCAGTTTAAGCCAACGTCTTGCACCGTTATGTTCAATACCGATCCCCGGGATCAGCACTGCTACCTGCATCGCCAGACACAGTCCGTAAAACAGATATACCCAGTTTATCTTTCCAAGGTACAGTTCCCTGTAATCAAAGTTTGATACAAATAACATTCCTGCCACACCGATAATAAGTCCTTTCATCTGCTGTGACACAAAACGATAAGGATTACCAAATCTGCTGGTAGATGCAGTATAGGAGCTGGCACTGTATATCATCAGAATACCAAAAAGTGCGATCGCGATCGTCATAAATAAAAGCATATAATCGTATTGACGATAATATCGTTCCCTTTTCGCACTGCCAGACCGGCTTCCACCCGGTTTTTCTCTCCTTCCGCCATTTTGCACTCTTGCCATATTACTAACCATGCCTTTCAGACCTTTTATAACTGATTCACATATTCCTTAAATAAGGTACCTCTCTGCTCGTAGCTCTTAAACATATCCCAGCTTGCACATGCCGGCGACAAAAGAACAGCTTCTCCGCTCTCAGCCTGTGCCGCGCTGACCCTCACTGCTTCCTGCAGGGAATCCACACGGATAATATTGGTAAAGCCTGCTTTTCTCGCTGTCTGCTCAATCTTGTCTGCCGTTGCCCCCAGAAGCACCAGACATTTCACGGTATCCCCAAAGGAAGCGATCCATTCTTCATAGGAAGACTGCTTATCATATCCTCCACCGATCACTACCGTCGGAGTCACCATCGCCTGTACTGCCTTGATCGCAGCATCCGGATTGGTTCCCTTGGAATCATTGTAATATTTTACGCCGCCAACCTCACGGACAAACTCGATCCGGTGTTCTACAGCCTTAAACTCCGCTACTGCCTTACGGATACATTCCACCGGAACTCCCATATGCATGGCAATGGCAACAGCCGCCATCACATTTTCATAATTATGGGTTCCCAGAAGCTGCATATCGTGGATCGTACAGATCTTGATCTCCTCAGTATCCTTATAAATGATATCCTCTCCATCCAGCCAGATTCCACGCTCCAGAGGATGGGCACTGCTGAACCAGAAAATATCTGCCGGGATCTTATCTGCCAGCTTCTGAAGCTCCGGATCCTCATAATTCAGAACACAGATCTGATCTTTTGTCTGATTCTCTGCAATCCTTGCTTTGGTATCAATATAGCACTGCATGGTATGATGACGGTTCAGATGATCCGGTGTAATATTTAAAATGGCACTGACCTCCGGTCGGAAGGAATGGATCGTTTCCAGCTGGAAGCTGCTGACCTCTGCCACCGTTACGGAGGAATCCTTCATCTCCCGTGCATATTCCGTGTATGGAAGGCCGATATTACCCACCACAAAAACGCTGTCGTAATACTCTCTCATGATCGCTCCGGTCAATGCCGTTGTGGTCGTTTTTCCATTGGTGCCCGTAATTGCAGCCAGGCGTCCTTTTCCACAGGCGTATGCCAGCTCAATTTCTCCCCATACCGGGATTTTTTTGTCCTGAAGTCTGATCACAAACGGAAGATCCGTCGGTACGCCGGGACTTAATACTGCCAGATCCAGAGTATCCATAATCTCCTCCGGCAGGTTTCCGATGATCAGATCATACGGGATACCGGCCGGTATTTTCTCCCGGATCTGCTCCTGCTCTGCCTTTTCATTTCCTTCCAGCACCACCGGCTTTGCCCCCTCGGCCGCCAGCAGCCGGATTGCTGCGATTCCGCTCACTCCGGTTCCCACAACGAGAACTCTTTTGCCTGTAAAATCCATGAATGATTTCCTCCTATCTCATTTGTATCTTTCTAATTTGCTATAAAGCCGCCAATGCGATCAGACAGAATAATGCCGTCACAATAGAAAACACGGCTACCACCTTTGTTTCTGACCAGCCGCTCTGTTCAAAATGATGATGAACCGGTGCCATTTTGAATATCCGCCTGCCGTGGGTTATCTTAAAATAGCTTACCTGAAGTATCACCGACAATACCTCCACCAGATAAATAACCCCCACGATCAATATATATAATGGCATTTTGAGTAACAATGCCGTCGATGCAACAAAACCGCCCAGAGCCAGTGATCCGGTATCTCCCATAAATACGCTGGCCGGATAGACATTAAACACAAGAAACCCCATCAGTGCACCTGCCACTGCTGCACAGACAGGTGCTGCCGTACTGCCCGTACCAATGGACACAACCGCAAAAAATACGGCAACTAGCAGGGTCACACTGGAGGCCAGTCCGTCTAAACCATCCGTAAAATTGGTTCCATTTACGGTTCCTACCATCACAAAAAACAGAAAAGGAATAAACAGCCATACCGGCAGCGTAATATACTTTCCGGCCGCAATTCCTCCGGTAAACGGGATCAACACCTGCATTTCATAGTGAAGACGCTGCGTATAGTAATAAGCAAAGACAAAGGTCACTCCAAGCTGCAGTGCTAACTTCTGCCATGCCCGGAGTCCCAGTGACCGCCGCATTACCACTTTGATATAATCGTCCAGAAATCCAATCAGTCCAAAACCTACCGTCGCAAACAGCACCGGCAGTATCTCCGGATAATCTCTCAGATAAAAGGACGATGTCACCACCACGGAAATCAGGATGACCAGCCCGCCCATGGTGGGAGTTCCCGCCTTTTTCAGGTGGCTTCTGGGACCATCCTCCCGCACATACTGGCCAAATTTCAACCGTTTCAAAAACGGGATAACCACGGGACAAAGTATTACACTAATCGAAAACGAAAGCAGCACCGGTATCACGGTATCGAAGTAATCCATAATCATTCCTCCTCATGCTTATTCAGGATTCATTCGGTACCTTTCAGCTCCTCCGGAGCCATTTTCATTCGTAATGATTATTGTAATCCATTCCACATCAGAAATCAACCCGGCTCTGCTGTGACGGTCTCCCCTCTTTCGACACCCAGATAAGGAAGTGCATTGTCTAACAGCTCAGAAATCACAGGTGCTGCGATCGTGCCGCCATAATAAATCCCCTGTGGTTCATCGATCAGCACCAGAGCTGCCACCACCGGATGATCCGCCGGTGCAAACCCCATGCAGGATGCAATATATTTGCTGCTGTGTCTCGGGAGCTTCTCGGAGGTGCCCGTTTTAGCTCCCACCTGATAGCCCTCTACATATGCTTTTTTGCCGGATCCCTGGGAAACAACAGATTCCAGGATCATCCGCATGGTTTCTGAAGTCTGGGAAGATACTACGTTTTCCTGCGACGGATATGTCAGCTTCTTTATGGCTGTTTTGTCACTGCCCTCCAGCTTCACCCCTAAATGAGGCGTAATCTGTGTTCCACCATTAATGATCATGCTGATGGTGGAAAGCAGACGCACCGGAGTCAGCTGGAAGGACTGTCCGAAAGACATCGTCGCCAATTCCACGGCACCGACATTTTCTTTCTGGTGCATGATCGTGAATGCCTCCCCCGGCACATCAATTCCGGTTTTACTCAGAATTCCAAGGCGCTGCATATACTGAAACATATTGTCCACGCCAAGTCTCGCTCCCACCTCCATAAAAACTGGATTGCAGGAATTCTGTACTCCCTGCACAAAGGATTCCGTACCATGACCGGTGGTTTTATGACAGCGTATCCTGCGGTCCTCCACCACCTTAAAACCGGGGCAGTGAAAAGTATCTTCCAGCTTCACCACCCCCGCCTCCAGTGCCGAAGCTGCGGTGATCACCTTAAAGGTCGAACCCGGTTCGTAGGTATCACTGACGCAGGCATTTCTCCACATACCGTTGAGTGCTTCCTGCTTCTTTTTTATTGAAAGTCCCTTTAAGGAAGCTTCCGGCAGCGTATACGGATCGTTCAGATCAAACTCCGGCACATTGACCATGGCATATATCTCCCCATTTTGCGGATTCATCATAAGGATACGGACGCTTTTGGCCTTTTTTGCCTTCATAACCTTTTCTGCCGCCTGCTGGGCAAAGGTCTGTATATTGACATCCAGACTGGTATACAGATCTGTCCCCGCTACCGGTTCCACCCGTTCCTCTGCCTTTCCGTCAATCTCCAGACCTCTCGCCGTGGTCATTGTGAGAATGCTTCCATCCGTCCCCTGAAGATATTTGTCATATGCAACCTCTATCCCCACAATCCCCTGATTATCTGCCCCAGTAAATCCAATCACCTTGGATGCAAATTCGGAATAAGGATAATATCTCTTGTAATCCTCATCCACCATCACACCTGCCAACTCCATATCACGGATCTGATCCGATGTCTCCTTGTCTACATTGGATTTGATCTTTTCAATAGAAGAAACTTTTTCCACCCGCTTGCGGACCTTTTCCTCCGGCAGCTTTAACACCTCTGACAGCACAGAGATCACCTTTTCCGGATCCTGTATCTGATTATGGATCACAGAGATCGTGGATACCGGCTTGTTGGATGCAATCTCCACACCGTTGCGGTCGTAAATGATTCCTCTGGCGGCTTTTACCACCCGTTGACGCTGATGTACTTCTTTTGCCTTTTCTCCATAATAGTCTGCCCTGTTTATCATCAGATATAACAGTCTGCCGGCAAGTCCTATCATTAAAATGACCACCATTGCATACACAAACAGTACCTTCTGGCGCTGCATGGTCCGGCTCTGCTTCAGATATTCTGTCATCTGCAGGATCACTCCGTTTCTTCAGACATTCCTTAATATCTATTAGCAAAACCGTTTAATTATTCATCCCGGTATCACCTTCTTCGTCATCTGCCGCTTTCTTGGCCACGCCATAGTTTTCATCGGAATAGCCTCCTTCCGGTGCTTCCTGATCCAGATTGCTTTTTGCGGTAGAAGGAATTTTTAACTTACTGGCTTTCGTGATGTCTGACTTCTTAGCGGAAGGATAGATCTCAAGCATCGGCAGGATATCCTTCATCAGACTGCTGGCAAATTCTGTTGCATAGGTACTATGTGCCTGATCCTCTACATTCGGCTCATCAATAACAACATATACTACAAGCTTCGGATTGTTGGCAGGGACACAGCCGATAAAGGATACGAGATATTTTCCCTGGCCTCTCGGGATCTTCTCCGCTGTACCTGTCTTGCCGGCCACCTTGTAGCCCTTTACCGATGCAGGATTTGCCGTACCCTCTTCAACCGTTGCCAGCAAAAATTTACGAAGCAGCCGGCTTGTTTTTTCTGTGATGACTTTGCTCTCCACTGCATCATCTTCTGCCTGAATCACAGCACCGGATTCACTGGAAACCTCCCCGACTACATGTGGACGGTAATAATTACCTCCATTTACGATCGCGGAAAATGCCGCAGCCATCTGAACCATAGTAACGGTCTGACTCTGTCCGAAGCTTGAGGTCGCTAACTGTGTGGAATGCATGGTATCGTTGTTAAATACCGTTCCGGTTGCCTCACCGGGCAGATCAATTCCTGTTTTCCTTCCAAGCCCGAAGGCATCCATGTAATCCAGAAACTTCTCTTTTCCAAGCTTTGCACTGATCTGCATCATGACATCATTACAGGATACCATTAATGCCTGTCCCAGAGATAACGCCCCGTGTCCGCCATATCTGTTGGCAACACATTTAATGTACCGGTCTGCCACCTGCTGGCCTCCATCACAGACGTAAGTACTATTTCTGCCTGCCTTCCCTTCATCCAGACAGGCTGCAATGGTGATCGGTTTAAAAGTGGAACCCGGCTCATAGGAATCGCTGACACAGAAATTTCTCCACAGTTCATTGAGTGCCGTAAGCTGCTCCTCTTCTGACATTGCAGCAATCTCATCCTTTGTATATGCCACAGAGAGATCTCTCGGGTTATTCAGATCATACGCAGCATTGGAACCCATGGCAACAATCCCTCCTGTATTTGGATTCATCAGAAGACATGCCACCTTTTTAGCACCTAGATTTTTCATAAATTTCTGGATATGCTGCTCCATGATACCCTGTACGTTTACATCAATTGTAGATTGCACCGTATAACCATTTGTTGCCGCCTTGATCGTCTTTACCAGATTTAATTCGGAATCATAATATCCAAACTGACGCCCATTCGTCCCATTGAGCATGTCATTGTAAGTATTTTCAATCCCCCAGGTACCGGTATTGGTATCGGTACAGAATCCGATCACATCGCAGGCTACCGTTGAATACGGATATTCTCTTTTATACTCTTCCTCAAAATGAATCCCCCGGATATTTTCATCCTTCTTCTGAAGCTTCTCCATTTTGGTGACATATTCCTTATCCAGCTCTTTATAATCCTTCATCACATAATAACGGGAGGTTGCATTCTCCTTGAGGATCTTATCCACGTCACTGCCGGAAATGCCAAATACATTTTCCAGTGCATCCTTCGTGGGCTGGATATATTTTTTGTCCTTGCAGATTGCCATAGGATCCAGAAACAGATTGTACACTTTGACACTGGTGGCAAGCTTATTACCGTTCACATCAACAATATCGCCTCTTTTGTAAGGAATCGCATTGCTGCTGTGACTCTGCTGGGCCAGCATACGTTTTGTATAATTATCTCCCTTGACTTTATTGAGATGTATGATCCGGAACACCAGACCAAAACATCCTAAAATAACAAAACCAAACACTAGCAGGATGCGTAAACGCATCGAGCGTGTGCCTGGTTTATTTTTATAACGTGTATCTTTCGCTTTTCTCTTTGCCATCACAAATCCCTGTCCTTGCCACCCGGAGCATTATTTGGAGCATCCGGGAATATCACCATACTGCTTCACCATGTCACTCTTTTTATTATCATATTTATAAACCTGGTTGTCAACAGCCTGAATCATGCCAAACTCTCCTGTTGCAATCGCATATACTTCAGAAAGATCAACAGAATCCATAACCTTCTGGTAAGCATCTTCATTGTCCTGCTTTGTCTCTGCGATCTCGGACTGCAGGCTGATCACTTCATTTTTCATCTGCGTGATTCCGGACTGCACACGAAGATACATAAAACCCGCTGTCAATACAACAGCAACTGCAGCCAGCAGAAATACAAAAGAAGAAAATTCAAGCGTAGGCATTGCCACAGGCTTTGGCTGCGGATATACTTTCTGTTTTTTCCGGCGGACCGGACGGGTTCTTCTCTCCGGTACTTCTTCCAGCTGATGTGCCAGATTATCGTATACATATTCCGTTCTTCTCTGTCGGTTTCCCGCATGACGGTCATATCCGTTTCTGCGGCTGACGGTGCGGTTTGCACCGCGATAATTTGGTGATGTTGCCATTTGATCCACGCCTCCCTGTTTTCTTTTGCTGCCGTGCCCCTATAGCATGGCGAATATCGCATCACAGATCACTCTGTGTCATATTCTGACGGTGCCCGTAATCCGCACCGTCGACCTTATTCAACAAACTGCGGATCCCCCAATCCGCAAGGATTTGTCGTGCCGGACTATCCGGCCTATATATGTTCAAATACCCTGAGCTTCGCACTTTTGGAACGGGAGTTTTCCTCCAGTTCCCTTTCTGATGGAAGAACAGGTTTTCTCGTAAGCACTTTTCCCTTGGACTTTTTGCCACAGACGCATACCGGAAAATCCGGCGGACAGGTACATGGATCCTGTGCGGTCCGAAATGCATTTTTTACGATGCGATCCTCCAACGAATGGAACGTAATAATACAGAAACGTCCTCCCGGTGCCAGCAGATCGATCATCTCACTGATGTGATCCTCCAGTACCGTCAATTCCCGGTTCACCTCGATGCGAATCGCCTGAAATGTTCTTTTGGCAGGATGGCCGCCCTGTTTCTTAAACTTCATGGGAATCGACTGATCGACGATCTCCGCCAGTCTGCCGGTGGTCAGCACCGGTTCCTTCTGACGCTCCTGCACAATATGCTTGGCAATATTTTTTGCAAATTTATCTTCCCCATACTTGCGGATCACCTGAAATAATTCGCTTTCTGTGTACTCATTTACAACAGTGGCTGCCGTTACCTCCTGGCGGTTATCCATCCGCATATCAAGGGGGGCATCTTCCCGATAGGAAAAACCTCTCTCGGCTGCATCCAGCTGATAGGAGGATACTCCCAGATCCAGCGTAATACCATTGACCTTTTCAATGCCAAGATCATGAAGAACATCCTTCATTGCCTCATAATTACTCCGGACAATGGTAACCTGATCCTTAAAATCAGCCAGTCTCTTTGTCGCTGCCGCAATGGCATCCTCATCCTGATCGATCCCGATCATCCGGCCACCCGTCCCCAGTCTGCAGCATACCTCATAGGCATGTCCGGCTCCTCCCAGGGTGCCATCCACATAAATTCCATCCGGCTGCACATTCAAAGAATCAATGACTTCCTGTAACAGCACTGACTTGTGAGCAAATTCCATATCGTCTGTCTCCTTCCGGCGGTGAAACCTTTACTCCTTCCGGTTTTACAGTGAAATGCCAAGGGCATCCATTGCCTCTTCCATAGACATCTCATTTCCCATTGTCTGTGCTTCAAAGGTCTCCTTGTCCCAGATCTCCACACGGTTGATCATTCCAACAAAGACAAGATCCTTTTCCAGTCTGGCACTTTTTCGAAGCTTTGCGGGAATCAGGATCCTGCCCTGCTTGTCCAAGGTCAGCTCAGACGCTGATGCCATTAACTGTCTCTGGATCAGACGGCTCTGCTGATTGGATGGCAGACTCTGCAGTTTCCGTGCCAGTTCCTCCCAGTCACTCTGTGGATATAGATACAGGCATCCGTCCACACCCCAGGTGACATAAAACACGTCGCCCAGTTCCTCACGGTACTTTGCCGGTACGATAGCTCTGCCCTTTGCGTCGATCGAATGCTCATACTGACCCATGAACATAGCTATCACCACCTCTCCACATTTTGGGTTTGTTCTGACACTTTCCCCCACTTCTCACCACTTTCAAATTTATTTTAACCGCTTTTTGGGAATTTATCAACCCTTTTCCCACAATTTATTAAAATTTTTGTCACACTTATGTCACAATTTACGACATATCTTTGGGAATACGCCCCACTTTTGTGGAATAAGCCTTATGAGCGGGCTCAGGTACACAGTGGTTCGTTCATCAATTACTGTGATAGCAGAGTAGATAGATTTTGAACTATGGGATAATTTGAACAAAATAAAAACTGCGTCTCCTCTACAATATTTCCTTGTAAAGAGACACAGTTTCTTTTCATTCAATTATTTTTATGTAGTATTGTTCTGTTATTTAATCTTCCGGCTTCTCGATCCCGAAGTGGCGGTATGCCAGATCGGATGCCATCCGTCCTCTCGGGGTTCGCAGGATCAGACCGTTCTGTACCAGATACGGCTCATACACATCCTCCAGTGTTCCGGCATCTTCTCCAATGGAAACCGCAAGGGTTTCCAGTCCCACCGGGCCTCCACCAAAATGGTGGATCATGGTTTCGATGATCTGGCGGTCTGTGTTATCCAGTCCCAATTTGTCTACTTCCAGAAGATCCAGTGCAAAGTCCGTTACTTTCTTGTCAATCCTGCCATCATATTTGATCTGGGCAAAGTCCCGGACACGTTTCAGCAGACGGTTGGCAAGGCGGGGCGTTCCTCTGGATCGGCGTGCCAGCTCCATGGCACCCTCCTCGTCAATCTCCACATCCAGGATTCCGGCAGAATGCTCCACAATATCTGCCAGCTCCTCCGGTGTGTAAAACTCCATCCGGTTCACCACGCCAAAGCGGTCCCGGAGAGGTGCCGACAGCATACCGGCACGGGTGGTGGCTCCGATCAGGGTAAACTTTGGCAGATCCAGTCTGACCGACCGTGCCGAAGGACCTTTCCCGATCACAATATCGATCACATAATCCTCCATCGCCGGATAAAGCACCTCCTCCACCTGACGGTTCAGGCGATGGATCTCATCCACAAACAATACATCCCCATCCTGCAGCTTTGTCAGGATCGCCGCCATCTCCCCCGGCTTTTCAATCGCCGGTCCAGCCGTAATCTTCATATTCACGCCCATTTCGTTTGCAATGATCCCGGCAAGCGTCGTTTTACCAAGACCCGGCGGTCCATATAAAAGCACATGATCCAGTGCATCCCCTCTCTGCTTCGCCGCCTGGATATATACCGACAGATTATCCTTGATCTTCTGCTGCCCGATATAATCCGACAAATGCTGTGGCCGTAAAGTCGGCTCCAGCCTTGCATCCTCCTCCGTAAACTCTGTACTGATCGTCCTTTTTGCCATATCCCGTCTATCTCTCCTTGATTTTTTCTCTTGTCATAACGGCACTTTTCACACTTTAAAGAAGCTTCAACGCCTGTTTTAACAGCTCTTCCGTCGTAAGCTCTCCCGCATTTTCGATCTGCTTCACTGCCTTCAAAGCCTCAGCCGCAGAGTATCCCAGTGCCGCCAGCGCCTCCACCGCCTCGGCGGAAGCCTTGGATACACCGGAACTTTCTTCCTTTACCGCACCTTTTCCCGCTGCCTTTTCCAGCACCGCATCCACCGTCTCCTTTGCCGCAATCTTGTCCTTAAGCTCTACGATCACCTTTTTGGCGGTCTTGGCTCCCACACCCGGTGCCTTGGCAATTGCTGCCGCATCGTCTGCAAGAACGGCAAACCGGATATCATCCGCCGACAGTGTTCCCAGAATACTTAGCCCCGCCTTCGGACCAATGCCGCTGACCGTGATCAGCATCTGGAAGATCTCCAGATCGTCCACACTGCCAAAGCCAAAAAGCTGCATGGCATCTTCTCTGACATTCAGATATGTATAAAGCTTCATTTCGCCGCCCATTACCGGAAGCCTGTCCATCATTGCCGGTGACACAAGGATCCGGTAGCCTATCCCCTGATTATCCAGGATCACCGCATCCTCCTCGATCATTTCCAGTGTTCCTTTAATATATCGAATCATATTTTCTCCATTCCGCCACAAAAACAAGCAGCCTTTGCCCGCAAGCAAAAACGTGGCACAATCATTTATTAAACAATCAGTCCTTTATTTCATCTCCACCCACAGGCATTCCGGCATCCCAGTCCGGCAACCTGCTGAAATGACCGGTAGATCTTCCCAGCCATCCCTCTTCCATATATTTCAGGATCACATAAGGATGGATCCCCAGTTCCTCCGAAATCTGTAGTGCGTTACTGTTGGGATATTCCCGGAGATATCGCACAATATCATCCAACTGGTCATCATCCTTGCTCCGGCACTCCTTACAGCACCATGTTCTGATCTTGGAATGAAACACTTTATGACAGTGTTTACATACATTGGTATACATGATAATATCATCCTCATTTCTTCATTAGAAAAGTGTGGCAAACAGATTGAGTAGCGGCTGAAGAATCTTCCAGCTCATCGGACGGTTTAACCACTCCTCATATTTGATTTCTCTGCTCTCCTCAAACATTTTTTCAAAATCCTTATGAATATCATTCTGGATCTTCTCCCCGGACATCCACACACCATTTTCATAATGAAGATAAAAGCTCCGGTAATCCATATTGATAGTTCCCACGATTGCCGCATCCTCTGTCAGGATCTGCTTGGCATGGATAAATCCCGGCGTGTACTCATAAATCCGTACACCGCCCTTCAGCAGACTTCCGTAATTATAGTTTGTCAACATTTTGGCATACTTCTTATCCGGAATATTCGGTGTCACAATACGCACATCCACTCCACGGCGTACCGCCTCGATCAGAGACTGCTGCATATAATCCTCGATGATCAGATACGGCGTTGTAATATAAAGATACTGATCCGAATACATGATCATCTGATTATAAATACTTTCAATGGGATTTTTCGGATTGTTGGCAGGACCATCCGAAATGACCTGACACCAGGTATCTCCTGTTTCCTCAGCCATCACCTTATATTTGAGATAATCCACGTGCTCCTTATCCTGGCCGCTTGCCTCCCACATCTGCAGGAAGACGACCGTCAGTCCCCATACCGCCTCCCCCTGTACCTTGATCCCGGTATCCTTCCAGACACCAAAGCGTTCCACCAGATTGGCATACTCGTCCGCAAGATTAAACCCACCGGTATAACCAACCTTTCCATCAATGACCATGATCTTCTGATGGGAACGGAAATTCATATAAAGCTGGCTGGTATATTTCATAATCGGATTGAATACCCGTACTTCAAAGCCCTCATGCTCCAGAATCTGTTTAAAATATTTGCGGGTGCGGATCGCCGCTCCAAAATCATCGTACAGGAACTTAACATCAACCCCCTCTTCGATCTTACGCTTGAGGATTTCGTGCATTTTATCCCACAAAGCCCCCTCAGCCACAATAAAGAAGTCGATCAGCACGAACTTCTCCGCTTTCTCCAGTTCCCGGAAGATTGATTCAAAAGCATCCTCTCCCATGGGAAAATACTCCACCTGATTTCCCTGGGTCAGCAGAAAATTCTCAGAAAGCATAAACTTGACCATCCTGCCGGAGACAGGATTATCCTCCGCATAGTCCACCCACAGATCATCATCCTGCACCAGAAACTTATTGCCATAGCTGATCTGCCGCATAATATGCGTATCCAGCTCCTTTTTCCGTTTGCTGGACCGGCCCCACAAAAAATACAGAAGATATCCGGTGATCGGAAGCATCGTAATGATCGTGATCCAGGCAATCCGGTAAGAAGGACTCTGATTCCGGTTAATGAGTGCCACGATCGCAGCCATCGAAAAAACCTGGATCAGATAATACCAGATTGTTCCATTTTTAATGATCTGCAGTGAAAAAATCATAACAATACAGACCTGTGCCAGAACGATCAGAGCGGTCATGATCACCCTCAAAAAACCACTGGTATTATTCTGTATCCTTCCCTTTAATTCCCGGAGATAACTTTCTTCTCTCTCTTCCTCATGAAAATATTTATCATTTCCTCTGCGCTGATTCTTCTGATCCCATCTCTCATATGCGGCGTCTTTATCGAATATTTTCTTTTCTCCGATCTCCATCTGACCTCACTCCATTTCCAAACCAAAATTCACATTTCCTCTATTATATGATATCCTAACATAAAATACAAACACCAACCGGGAGACTGCTACATGAAAACAATACATTACACTTTACCGGATCCTCCAGACCGGTACGCTTTCCACCAGCCTATGGATCAGATCACATTTTTTGATATTGAAACAACAGGCCTTTCTGCAAAAACCGCTTCCATCTATCTGATCGGAGCCATGCATTATGACCGTGCCGCCGGCAGTTTGGCACTGACACAATGGTTTGCGGATGACTACCAGAGTGAGCCAAAAATTGTAGAAGCCTTTTTATCTTATCTGGAAAACTTTACTTACCTGTATCATTTCAACGGATGCACCTTCGATATTCCATTTGTGACTGCCAAATGTGAAAAACACGGAATCACCCCGTCCCCAAAGGTCTCTGCCATGCTGGAAAACATCATCTCCAGCCAGACGTGCGATCCGATCCCGGCTAATATTGATCTGCTGAAGGAGATCCGCCCCCTCAAAAAAAGACTGGGACTTGCAAAAGCAAACCAAACCTATCTGGAACACTGGTTAGGATTAAACCGGGAGGATATCTATAACGGCGGTCAGTTGATCAAGGTCTATTCGGAATATATGCAGCAAAAAATCCTTCACAAGGAAAAAGGAGCCGAGCTGGAAAAGCTGCTCCTGCTCCACAATCATGATGATATTGCCGGCATGATCCACATATGCCGTATGCTGTCATATCAGGATTTTTTCGCCCCTTTGGAACCAAAAACAGTCACCATCAGCAGTCTCGCTTCAGAACAACTGACCGTAGAACTGCCGGTGCAGCTTCCCCGGAAAGTTACTCTGGAACACGCCTTCCCCGAGACAGACAAAACAAGTTTACAGCTTAAAAATGCCCGCCTTACACTGGACAAAACCGCTGCCACCCTGTCCCTTCCCCTGTATCACGGAACCCTGAAATACTTCTTTCCGGATCATAAGGATTACTACTACCTGCCTCAGGAGGATACTGCCATTCACAAAAGTGTCGCCCAGTTTGTGGATGCTTCCTGCCGCCGGAAAGCCACTGCCGCCAACTGCTTCACCAAAAAAGAGGGGATATTTCTTCCTTCCCTTTCTGTCAAAGAACCGGCCATGAAAGAAAGCTGTTTTTATGCTGCCCACAAGACAAAGCCTGCGTTCTATCTGCTGCCGGATGATCCGGATGATATGAATCTGTTCCTAAGCAGCTATGTCTCTCATGAAATATGTCATTTTTAGTTTTTTATTCGTTATTTTTAAGATGCCGGCTTGAATTTCACGAAGGAATGCTGTAATATAAGAAATTATTGATATAAGACGAAACAACAAAGGAAAAGGGGAAAATTATGGAACTGTTTCAATTAAGATACTTTCTCGCCGTTGCCCAGTTTGAACACGTCACAAAGGCTGCCGAAAGTCTGCATGTGGCACAGCCCGCCGTATCCCAGGCCATCCGTCATCTGGAGGAGGAGTTGGATGTGACTCTTTTTGACCGGGAAAACCATCATATATCATTAAACAGCAGCGGAAAACTACTCCAAAGCAAGCTTCTTCCTATCATGGCCTCTTTGGACAGACTTCCGGAGGAGATTAAAGAAGCTTCTCTGAAACAACCTGTGATCCATATGAATCTCCGTTCAGCTTCTGCGATCATTACAAACTGTATCATTTCTTACCGCAATGTTCATCCGGAAATAAAATTTAAGCTTTCCCAGAAACCGGATGATCCTACCGCTGACTATATCGTTTCTGCTGTTCGCAGCGATACAGAGCTTCTGCCATCACAGCACCTTCTGTTTCAGGAAGATTTCTATCTGGCAGTACCGGCAGATTCCAAGCTGGCCTCTCTCTCCTCCATAAAGTTGGAGCGAACCGCCAAGGAGTCCTATGTGAGTCTGGAAAGTAACCGTCCTCTGCGTGCCATCTGCGATTTATTCTGCCAGTCCATTCATTTTACGCCAAATATTATATATGAAAGTGATAATCCAGAAACCGTACGGGATCTGATCGCCGCCGGACTCGGTGTAGGTTTCTGGCCTCAGTACTGCTGGAAAAAGCCATCCCCGGATCAGGTAAAGCTGCTCTCTATCAATAATCCGGACTGCAGCCGTCAGGTGATTGCCTCCATTCCGAAGGCTTCCTCCCAGAATCCGGCAATTATGGAGTTTCATACATATCTTACGGACTGGATCCAAAAGAACCTGTTATCTGAGTAAATGCCGGATAACAGGTTCTTTTATATTATAAGCAGTGACTCCTGTCGTTATCCCAACAACATTTCCACGCTGCCCTATCCATATCAGACACGCATATCGTCCTTACTGCTGTAACGCAGTCTTGACATTGCCCGCGCAAGAGATGCCTGAGACATATAATACTCCTGAATACTCTGTTTCTGGCGGAGCTGCTCTCTGGCGCGTTCCTTAGCTTCCCTGGCCCGGCGCACATCGATCTCTTCCGGATGCTCTGCAGTGTCCACCAGGATATTGACACGGTTGTTGATCACCTGGGCAAACCCGGTACCAACCACACCCGTGATCCATTCTCCATCCTCGGTCTGGATCCGCAGCTCACCTACTTCCACTGCAAAGACCATATTTTCGTGATGTGCCTGAATCTCCTTTTCGCCGTCCTCCAAAGGGATCACCACCTGACGGCAGCGTCCCTCAAAGAACACACGGTCACAGGCAGTCACATTCAATAAAAATGTATTCTCCATAATCAACCCTCACTTATGCCGTCAAAGCTGTTTCTTACCCTTCTCGATCACTTCATCAATGGTTCCCACATTGAAAAATGCCTGCTCCGGATAGTCGTCCATCTCACCGTCAATGATCATCTTAAAGCCCCGCACCGTCTCCTTTAAAGGTACATATTTTCCCGGCACACCGGTAAAGGTTTCTGCCACATGGAACGGCTGTGACAGGAAACGCTGTATCTTTCTGGCACGATACACCGTGATCTTATCTTCCTCCGAAAGCTCCTCCATACCAAGAATTGCAATAATATCCTGAAGCTCTGTATACTTCTGCAGGATCTCCTGTACTCTGCGGGCTGTCTCATAATGCTCTTTTCCTACGATATCCTCCTCCAGAATACGGGAGTTTGACTCTAACGGATCTACTGCCGGATAAATACCCTGCTCCACAATCTTTCTGGAAAGCACCGTTGTAGCATCCAGATGTGCAAAGGTCGTTGCCGGGGCAGGATCGGTCAGATCATCTGCCGGCACATAGACAGCCTGTACCGAAGTAACGGAACCATTTTTCGTCGATGCAATCCTCTCCTGTAGCTCACCGACCTCGTTGGCAAGAGTCGGCTGATAGCCTACCGCTGACGGCATACGCCCTAACAATGCAGATACCTCAGACCCCGCCTGCACAAAACGGAAAATATTATCAATAAACAGAAGTACATCCTGATGCTCTTCATCCCTGAAATATTCTGCCATGGTAAGGCCTGTCTCAGCCACTCTCATACGGGCTCCCGGCGGCTCATTCATCTGCCCGAACACTAACGCCGTTTTATTCAGTACACCGGATTCCTTCATCTCAGACCAGAGATCATTTCCCTCACGGGAACGCTCACCGACACCGGTAAAGATCGAATAGCCGCCATGCTCCGTAGCAACATTCTGGATCAACTCCTGGATCAGCACCGTTTTACCAACACCGGCACCTCCAAAAAGTCCGATCTTACCACCCTTGGCATACGGTGCCAGAAGGTCAATGACCTTAATACCCGTTTCCAGCACTTCAACTGCCGGACTCTGCTCTTCAAATCCCGGTGCATCCCGGTGAATACACCAATGCTTTTCTTCCTTCAGATCTTCTCCCTTGTCAATGGTATCTCCCAGCACGTTAAACAAACGTCCCAAAGTCTTCTCCCCAACGGGCACCTTGATTCCACTGCCGGTAGCTGTTACCTCCATATCCTTATGAAGGCCTTCACTGGATGCCAGCATAATACAGCGCACCGTGTTATTTCCAATGTGCTGCGCCACCTCCATCACACAGCGTTTTCCGTCATTGTCCACTTCCAGTGCATCTTTAATATATGGAAGATCGCTGTCCTCAAATTCCACATCAATGACAGGACCGGATATCTGAACTATCTTTCCTTTTTTCATAATCATAACCATGCCTTTCTGCACATTATGTACTATTTTTTGCGTTTTTGTGCTTTTGCACCACTGATAACCTCTGTAATTTCCTGCGTGATCGCCGCCTGACGCACACGGTTATATTCAATGGAAAGCTGTGCCAGGATCTGCTTCGCACTATCCGTTGCCGACTGCATCGCCATCATTCTGGCATTATGCTCACTGGCATAGGATTCCACCAACGCACCATAGATAAATCCATTGACGTAATTAGGCACCAGATGATTTAATATCTTTTCCCAGGACGGCTGTGGTGTCAATGTCTCCTGATACACATCTACCGGAAGCTTCGCTGCAAATTTGTCCTTTTCCAGCGGCAGAAGCTTTCTCATCTCCGCCTCTGCTGTCACGGCATTTTCCATGCGTGTATATAAAATATACACCTCGTCCAGTTCTCCCTTCTGATATCGTTCAATAATATCATCGGTGATCATCCGGGCTCTGTGCAGGCTCGGATCCTGCACGGTGTACTTAAAGTGCTTATGTACCCGGAGTCCTTCCCTGGCAAAATACTGTCTGCCCAATTCTCCCAGCACAAAGAGACTGTTCTTGCCACCCTGTTCAAACAGGGAATGTGCTATTTTAAATATATTATGGTTATAGGCACCGGCAAGTCCTTTGTCTGCCGTTACCACAATGTAACCGACTTTCTTTTCCGATACGGGAATATGCTCCGTATCGCGGAAATAAATGCTTTCCAGATCAGGCGTATGACGAAGAATACGCTGGAATGCCTGCTGCAGCGTATAAAAATACGGTTCGGTATCTGCCAGTTTTTTCTTTGCCTTCTGCAGCTTTGTGGAAGAGATCATATACATTGCATTCGTGATCTTCATGGTATCCTTAATGCTTTTCATACGCTTCTGTATTTCCTTCGTATTTGCCATGCTTGTCTCCATTCTCTGTGCCTCCCGCCGGACATGACCGGTCAGGCACAGACCTGCTGCTATTGATTCTGACCAAGAAACTCCTCTGCCACAGACAGGATCTGGTCTCTCAGATCGTCCTCCAGCACCTTGTCTGTCTGGATCTTTTCTGCAATCTCCGGATGCAGATCCTGAAAATATGCCAAAAGCTTTCCCTGTGTCTCCTTGATCTGCTCCTTCGGAATATCAAGAAACAGCTTTCCTGTCGCCACAACCAGCGTGATCACCTGCTCTGCCAGAGACATCGGATGACCAAGGGGCTGCTTTAACAGCTCCATCAGGCCATTACCATATGCAAGCTGTTTCTTTGTCTCGTCATCCAGATCGGAACTAAACTGTGTAAACACTTCCATCTCGCGGAACTGCGCCAGATCAATACGGATCGTACCGGATGCCTTTTTCATCGCCTTTGTCTGTGCCGCTCCACCCACACGGGATACGGAAAGACCTACATTGACCGCCGGACGCATACCGGAGAAGAACAGGTCACTTTCCAGAAAGATCTGCCCGTCTGTAATAGAAATGACGTTCGTCGGAATGTACGCAGATACATCCCCTGCCTGTGTCTCAATGATCGGAAGTGCCGTAATGGAACCTCCGCCCAACTCGTCGCTAAGTCTGCTGGAACGCTCCAGCAGACGGGAATGCAGATAGAACACATCTCCCGGATAAGCCTCACGTCCCGGTGAACGCTCTAAAAGCAGAGAAAGAGCGCGGTATGCCACTGCATGCTTTGACAGATCATCATAAACGATCAGTACATCCTTTCCCTGATACATAAAATACTCTGCCAGAGCTGTTCCGGAGTACGGTGCAATATATTCCAGAGAAGCCGACTCACTTGCCGTTGCCGACAGCACGATGGAATATTCCATGGCGTCATTTTTCTCTAAAGTGTTTACCAGCTTTGCCACCGTAGAAGCCTTCTGTCCAATGGCCACATAGATGCAGATCACATCCTTGCCCTTCTGGTTCAATATGGCATCCATAGCGATAGAGGTTTTACCGGTCTGACGGTCTCCAATGATCAATTCACGCTGTCCACGTCCGATCGGAAACATAGAGTCAATTGCGAGAATACCGGTCTCTAACGGCTCTGTGACCGATTTCCGGTCAATGATCCCCGGTGCCTCACACTCGATCGCACGGTAATCGGAAGCCTCGATATCTCCTTTTCCGTCGATAGGTGCTCCCAGAGCATTGACCACACGTCCCAGATATTTTTCTCCTACCGGGATACCGGCACGCTTTTTGGTTCTGGTCACCTTCATGCCCTCACGGATCCCATTGTCCTTTCCCAGCACAATACAGCCGATCTGGGTACGCTGGATATCCTGAACCATTCCCTTGATCCCGTTTTCAAAGATCACAATCTCACCGTACATGGCATGCTCCATCCCATAGATCGTTGCGATCCCGTCACCAACCCAGATCACGGTACCTACTTCGTGTTCCCGGCTTTCTGCTTCATAGTTTTCAATCTCGCTTTTTAATATTGAAATTATATTTTCTGAGCTGATCGCACTCACATTATCATCTCCTAGCCTTTTACTGCCTACACCTGTGGCGTACCAGTAATTAATTTTTCTCTCATGCAGTTGATACTGCCCCACAGGCTCCGGTCAATCTCCAGATCGCCGATACGGATCACAAAGCCTCCGATCAGCTCCGGCAGCGGCTCCAATGCAAGCTTCACCTCACTGCATTTCAACTGACTGCACAATTTCTTTTCTATCCGGGCAAGCTGCTCCTTTTCGGGCTTTTCTACATAATACAAAACGCCCCTCCGAATCTTTTCACTGTCATCATACCAGTTTTCATATGCCTGGAAAATATCCGGCAATATATCCATTTCCCGGTTGTCACATACTACCTTCAGAAATACCTGTATCTCCTCCGGAAAGATCCTCTCGATGAGCCTGTGCTTCACTCCGGCTTTCACAACCGGACTCTTCATTACTTCCCGCAAAGGCTCTGACTGCTTCCATATCTCTGCCGCCTCTGCCGCGGTCTGCCGATCCATGCCCAATAGAAATAATACTTTTCCATAATTAATTGCTGTCTGATCCATGGACTTCACCTGCTCCTGCTATGTAACTGTCATAAATGGACCCATTGGATGCGGCTCCGACATTCTGGGAAAGGATCTTTTCGGCTGCTGCCATGGCCACCTGTGCCACCTGCTTCTGCATGCCATCCATTGCCCTTTCCTTCTCTGCCTCTACATCCTTTCGGGCTTTATCCATAATATGACCTGCCTGCTTCTCTGCTTCCATCACTCTGCTTTCATATTCCTTCTGGGCACGTACCCTGGAGTCCTCTAATATCTTCCGGGACTGATCCTTTGCGTCCGCCAGCAGACCTTCATAATGTTCCTTGAGCTGCAGTGCCTGTTCTTCTTTGCCTGCGGCTGAAGCAAACTGTCCGTCGATCAACTGTTTTCTCTGTTCCAGTACCGACTGGATCGGACCGATCAAAAAATGACGCAATGCCACATAAAGTATCAGCAGGTTGATCAATGTAAAGACGATCCCGTCTAAACGTAACATATCACATCGCCAGCCTTTCTCTGATTTTGTGTGCTGCAGACTGTTTTAATCTACAGCGTCTGCTACTACTGATTATTTTAATAATAATATGATCAGCAATGCGATAACGAAACCGTAAATAGCAGTTGCCTCTGCCAGTGCACAGCCAAGCACCAGATTGATCTTGATCTTTGGCTCAGCCTCCGGCTGTCTTGCAATCGCATCTACTGCCTTTGATGTAGCCAGTCCAATACCGATTCCTGCTCCAATACCTGTTAAAACTGCGATTCCTGCTCCAATTGCGATTAACTGTGTCATAATGATTCTCCTCTTTTCTCTTATTTTCTTTCTCTTTTATCATTCCACTGCTGTTGCTTCTCCAATATATAAGGAGGTCAGAAATACAAAGACAAATGCCTGTATCAGACCATCAAATATATCAAAGTAACAACTGAATACTGCCGGCAGCACTGCCGGAACAACAAGTTTGATCAGCTCCATAACTACATAGGAACCAAGCACATTACCAAACAATCGCATGCAAAGCGATAACGGTCTGGTAAACACCTCCAGCAGATTGATCGGTGCAACGATCCAGATCGGCTCTCCAAAACCTTTCAGCCAGCCTTTTCCTCCTTTTGCACGGATCCCGGCAAACTCTACGATCAGGATACTCATGATCGCCATTCCTGCCGTCACACCCATATCCTTCGTTGGTGGCTTCAGTCCAACCAGACCGATCAGATTTGCAACGGCAATGTAGATCAATACACTGATCAGATATGGCAGATATGCTGTTCCTTTTTCTCCCAGCAGTTCTCCAAAGAAATTCTGTGCTGTCTGATATCCCGCTTCCAATGCAAGCTGTACCTTTCCCGGATTTTCAACACTCAGATTTCTTGTCAATAATATGGAGACAATGATCAAAACTGCCATGATGATCCACGTTACAACGACCGATTCCGGAACTGCGATCCCGCCGGATACAGGAATCGTAAATGCTGTATTGCAATTTAATTCCTCTAGCAGCTCCTTTGTTAATTCCTCCGTAGTACTCACTTCCTTCCCTGGCATTTGCCATATTTTTGCCACGTTTTTCATTATATGCACACCGTCCCAAATGTCTAATAACTTGTAATTATTTTGTCATATCGAACTTTTATGATGATATCTTTTGTGCATTTCTCCATAAACATAAAAAGACACCGCCCTGAGGGCGATGCCTTTTTATGTTCGTGAAAATGATATTATTCTGCGTTTGCAAGAATCTCTTTCTTGTTGTAGCTTCCGCATGCCTTGCATACTCTATGTGGCATCATTAAAGCACCACACTTGCTGCACTTTACAAGATTTGGAGCAGTCATTTTCCAGTTTGCTCTTCTACGATCTCTTCTTCCCTTAGAAGATTTATTCTTTGGACAGATAGACATTTTCTTACACCTCCTACTGTTATCCTACTTTGCTTTTTACAACACTTTTTCGATTATATCAATTGCTGTATTGTTTGTCAACCATTATTTTTCAACAACTGCGACCGTTTCTCTGGCAATTTTTAATTCCTCGTTGGTCGGAACAACCCATACCGGAATACTGCTGTCATCTGTAGAAAGAAGAAGCTCTTCTCCTCTGACTGTATTGGCCTCCTTGTTGAGCTTAATGCCCAGTGCAGAAAGTCCCTCAACGATACGTCCACGTACCACCAGGTTATTCTCACCGGCACCTGCAGTCAATGCGATCGCATCGGCACCACCGATGGCTGTGTGGTATGCACCAATATATTTGATCACTCTGTATACCAGCACCTCTAACGCATTGTGCGCTGCCTCGTTGCCCGCATCCTCCTCTTCCAGAAGATCTCTGTAATCGTTAGACAGACCAGAAATACCGAGAACACCGGACTCCTTATTTAACATGGTCAGAACATCACTGACTGATTTGTTTTCCTTATTGCAGATAAACTCTACAATCGCCGGATCAATGTCACCGGAACGGGTACCCATCACAAGACCCTCTAACGGAGTCATGCCCATACTGGTATCGACAGACTTGCCATTAACAACAGCGGAAATGCTTGCACCGCTTCCGATATGGCAGATGATCATCTTGGAATTGTTGATATCAAGACCAGCGAGCTGTGCCAGTCTCTCAGAAACGAAACTGTGACTTGTACCATGGAAGCCGTAACGGCGGATGCCGTACTGCTCATAATATTTCTTTGGAATTCCATACAAATATGCCTTTGGTGGCATTGTCTGATGGAATGCCGTATCAAATACTGCAACATTCGGTACACCCGGCATGATCTTCTGACAGGCACGGATACCAAGAATATTGGCCGGGTTATGCAGTGGTGCCAATGCACTGCACTCCTCGATCTCACTGATCACATTCTCATCAATCAATACGGAAGAAGAAAACTTCTCGCCGCCATGCACCACACGATGACCAATGGCTTCGATCTCATCCAGAGATTTCAGGATTCCATGCTCCGGAGCTACCAAAGCATCAAGAACGGTCTTCATCGCTACGGAATGATCCGGAATGTCTACGGATTTCTCCAGTTTCTCACCCTTCACCTTGATAGAAAAGATACCGTCAAGTCCGATTCTCTCACACTGACCAGAAGCACTGACCTCCTCTGTCTCCGAATCGATCAGCTGGTATTTTAAAGATGAGCTTCCGCAGTTTACTACAAGAATTTTCATAACATATTTCCTCCATTTATATTACTGTAACTGTGCCTGTACTGCCGTCAGGGCGATAACACCTGTGATATCCTCTGCAGAACAGCCACGGGACAGATCATTTACAGGACTGGAAAGTCCCTGCAGCATCGGTCCGTATGCCTCAGCCTTTGCAAGACGCTGTACCAGCTTATATGAAATATTACCACAATCCAGATTCGGGAATACAAGGACATTTGCCTTACCTGCCACCTCACTGCCCGGTGCCTTGGCCTTTGCAACCTCCGGTACGATCGCTGCATCTGTCTGAAGCTCACCGTCAATGACTAACTGTGGATACTTCTCATGTGCGATCCGGGTAGCCTCAACCACCTTGTCCACCAATGGATGCTTTGCACTTCCCTTGGTAGAATGGGAAAGCATTGCAATGATCGGGTTGCCTCCCACCAGGTTACGGAAGCTTTTGGAACTGGAATGTGCAATGGCTGCCATCTCCTCTGCATTCGGATCCTGATTCAGTCCGCAGTCTGCGAAAAGGAAAGTTCCGTGCTCACCATACTCACAGTTTGGCACATCCAGAATAAAGAAACCGGATACCAGCTCTGTGCCCGGTGCAGTCTTTAAGATCTGCAGGGATGGACGAAGTACATCTGCGGTAGCATGACAGCATCCAGCCACCATACCGTCGGCATCCTTGCATTTCACCATCATTACACCAAACATTATATAATTATTTAATAACTGCTCTCTTGCAGACTCCAATGTCATTCCCTTTTTCTTGCGAAGCTCATACAAAAGGTTTACATACTCGTCAAGCTTTGGAGATGTCTCCGGATTTACTACCGTGATCCCATCCAGCTCCACATCCAGCCAGTGAGCACCATCTCTGATCTTTTCCTCATCTCCCACCATAACAAGCTTAGCGGTGCCTTCCTTTAGCACCTGTGCCGCTGCGATAAGGGTTCTCTTATCTCTTGTTTCCGGCAATACAATTGTCTTTACATCCTGCTTTGCTCTTGCTTTAATCTCGTCAATAAACTTCATGATATCCTCCATTCTGCCTTCGAGCTATGGCATAAATCAAAAATCACCCAATTAATTTAAGTATAATGGATTCCTTTCTCTTTGTCTAGTGCATTTTATGATGTAACTGTGGTATACTGATACACAAATGAAGCGAATCAATCGTTATCCGGAAAGGAGCGGCTAAATGATAAAATTTACCGGAATCGTTGCAGAATACAATCCATTTCATAATGGTCATAAGCACCAGATCGAGTATCTGCGTTCTCTGGGTGCGGAGATGGTCGCTGTGGCAATGAGCGGCAATTTTGTCCAGCGGGGAGCACCTTCCTGGATCGATAAATACACCCGTACACAGATGGCACTCTCCCAGGGTGCCGATCTGGTATTTGAGCTGCCCACCGTCTATGCATTATCCAGTGCAGAGCACTTTGCGTTTGGTGGTATCTCTTTATTAAATGCACTTCATATGGACAGCGTCTGTTTTGGATGCGAGACACCTTCTCTGCCGTTGCTGGATTCTGCCGCCAAGCTGCTTCAGAAGGAGCCTGGCAACTACCGCCAGACTCTGCAGGAGCATTTAAAAGCAGGAGCATCCTATCCTGCCGCCAGAGAAGCCGCCCTGCGTGAAAACATGCCGGAGCTGCCACCGGATTTTCTTTCCGGTGCCAATAACATTCTGGCACTGGAATATCTGAAAGCATTAAGAAGCACACACAGTACCCTGACACCGGTTCCCATTCTGCGCACAGATTCCGGATATCACAGCACGGAGCTTTCCGATGGAACATTTTCCTCCGCTTCGGCTATCCGTTCTTCTTATAAGGAAACAAAGTCTCTGAAGGATGTCTCCCGGGCTCTTCCCGAGGAGGTTCTAACTCTGCTTGAAGACCGTTCCGGCCGCTTCGGTATGGGGACTGCCGATTTTAATACGCTCCTTTACTATGCACTGCGCCGGGCCGTACGGAAAGACACCCTGACCCATTACGGGGACATAGGTGAGGAGCTTGCCAACCGTATCGAAAAGTCTCTTGCAGATTATCAGAATGCAGAAACCTTTATCCTTTCCTTAAAAAGAAAGAATATCACATATTCCCGGATCTGCCGCTGCCTGTTCCAGCTTCTGCTTGAGATTCCTTCCGAATACGTAAATGGCACCTCCCATCCGGTTCCCTATCTGCGCCTTCTTGGCATGCGCCGCTCCAGAAGCAGCTATCTGCGCCAGATCACCGAGGTTCCGGTTCTCACAAAGATGGCGGACGCCTGGGATATCTTGTCAGATTCCCCCTGTCCTTATGCAAAGGATTTTCTTTCCTTTGATCTGTTTGCCGCTGATCTTTACCGGCAGGTTCTGCTGCAAAAAACAGGCACTTTGATCCCGGATGAATACCATGCCGGTATTGTGATCATGGATTAACTCTCTCCTTAAAATGACATTTTTTTCAATTAACCCCTACCCATTTTAGTCATTTATGGTTATAATAAAAAACTGTGGGCATCAAAGCCCACATGATACAACTGTTTTGTCGTGCTGCGCAAAACAGTCCGGTATAATCCTTCCAACGCAGTCTGCTGTTATATCCGGATCATACCTGTTACTAGACCCGCAGCACAGAAATGAGGATAAAGATGGGTGTAACCTACGTAAAAGAAGTCATGTCACCAGAGGAATTACTGGAAGCATACCCACTTCCAGCAGAGCACAAGAAATTAAAAGAAACGCGTGATGCCGAGATCAAAAAGGTCTTTACCGGGGAATCCGATAAGTTTTTGGTCATCATCGGACCATGTTCTGCAGATAACGAAGATTCTGTCTGCGATTATATAAATCGTCTTGCCAAGGTACAGGATAAGGTTTCTGACAAGATTCTGATCATCCCTCGTATCTATACCAATAAACCACGTACTACAGGACAGGGCTACAAGGGAATCGTTCATCAGCCAGATCCTGAGAAAGAGCCTGACCTTCATGATGGACTCATCGCCATGAGAAAAATGCATCTTCGCGCCATTGCAGAAACACATCTATTTGCAGCCGACGAGATGCTCTACCCTGAGAACTGGCCTTATATCTCAGATATTCTCTCCTACGTTGCAGTGGGTGCACGTTCCGTAGAGGATCAGCAGCATCGTCTGACTGTCAGCGGCTTTGATATCCCATGTGGTATGAAAAACCCTACCAGTGGTACCTTAAGCATTATGCTTAACTCCTGCATCGCTGCACAGAGCAGTCATACCTTTATGTATCGTCAGTGGGAGGTCAAAACAGACGGAAATCCACTGGCTCACACAATCCTGCGTGGTGCCGTCAACAAGCATGACCAGTCTATGCCAAACTATCATTACGAAGATCTGGTACTGCTGAATGAGATGTATCAGCAGCTTGATCTTAAAAATCCTGCCTGCATCGTGGATGCAAACCATGCAAATTCCAACAAGCAGTATTACGAGCAGCCTCGTATCGTATCTGAGGTTCTTCACAGCCGTAATGTTTCTGATGATATCAAGAAGCTTGTGAAGGGTGTCATGATCGAGAGCTATATTGAGCCGGGCAATCAGAAGATTTCCGAGCATATCTATGGTAAATCCATCACAGATGCCTGTCTGGGCTGGGATGAGTCTGAGCGTCTTATTTATGATATTGCAGAGAAGCTGTAATATTTTGAAAGGACAAGGCCGGAATGTTACTTTTGATCTTTACTATGTTATAGGCATTTTCCTATATGTCAGAAAGCCATATCTTCTATTTTTTAGAAGATATGGCTTTTTCTGTTGAGTTACTTATATTTAAGATCATATGATGCATAATCTTACACATTATCAATCTGCCAGTCGATCGGCTCCATTCCATTTGCCTTCAGAAACTCGTTGGCCTGACTGAAATGCTTACAGCCAAAGAAACCACGATATGCCGATAACGAACTTGGATGGGGTGCCTTCAGGATCAGATGCTTTGGATTCGTCAGCATCGGGATCTTGCTTTGTGCCGGTCTGCCCCAGAGCATATAAACGATCGGCCGGTCCTGTGCATTGACTGCCTGGATCACGGCATCCGTAAATTGCTCCCAGCCTTTCCCCTGGTGGGATGCTGCCTGATGTGCCCGCACGGTCAGAACTGTGTTTAACAGTAGAACGCCCTGATCTGCCCATTTTTTTAGATAACCGTTATTAGGAATGTCACAGCCCAGATCATCGTGAAGCTCCTTGTAAATATTTTGCAGAGAAGGCGGAATCTCCTTTTGATCCTCAGGTACAGAAAAGGATAATCCATGCGCCTGATGAACATTATGATAAGGGTCCTGTCCCAAAATCAGGACTTTCACCTTTGACAACGGAGTAAAATGGAATGCATTGAAAATATCATCTGCCGGTGGGTAAACCACAACCCGGCTGTACTCCTCTTTCACAAAATTAAATAAATCTCTGTAGTATGGCTTGGAAAACTCTCCCCGGATCGCATCCAGCCAGTCGTTCGTGATCATTGCCATCCTTTGTTCCTCTTTTCTATTTGTTGATTACACCATAGGATTACAGACGTACGGAAATCCCCTCATCCCGGAGATATTCTTTCACCTGACGGATCGTCAGCTCTTTATAGTGGAATAACGATGCGGCAAGCACTGCCTCTGCATGTCCCTCCGTAAAAGCGTCCTTAAAATGCTCCAGCTTTCCGGCCCCACCGGAGGCGATCACCGGAATCGGTACATTATCCGAAATGATCCGGGTCAGTTCATTATCATATCCCGCCTTTGTGCCATCACAGTCCATGCTTGTCAAAAGAATCTCACCCGCTCCAAGCTTGGCTGCCTTCATAGCCCATTCTACCGCATCGATCCCCATATCGACTCTGCCGCCGTTTTTATATATATTCCATCCACTTCCGTCCTCCCGGCGTTTTGCATCAATGGCAACTACCACACACTGGCTGCCAAACTTCATTGCCGCTTCCGAGATCAACGTCGGATTCATAATGGCTGCTGTGTTCACCGATACTTTATCCGCACCTTCTCTGAGGATTACCTTAAAATCCTCCACGGTACGGATTCCTCCGCCCACGGTAAACGGAATAAAAACAGTCTCTGCCACCCGGCGCACCATATCAATCTTGGTTGCTCTGGCATCCGAGGAAGCGGTAATATCCAAAAATACCAGTTCATCTGCGCCTTCCCGACCATACGCTGCGCCAACCTCTACCGGATCCCCGGCATCCTTCAGATCCACGAAATTTACACCTTTAACCACTCGTCCCTCATGAACATCCAGACATGGGATCACTCTCTTTGTAAACATATATCCTCCATTCTGATGCCACGCCAATGGCATCCTACGTCATTTCCTTTGATGTCATACTGCTTGCAGATTACAGAAATTTCTCAGTATCTGCAGTCCCACGTCACCGCTCTTTTCCGGATGAAACTGACACGCAAACACATTTCCGTGCTCCACGGAAGCATGGATCGGCACAATATAATCGGTAGTTGCCGCCACATCCTCCGGATGATCTGCCTTGAGATAATAGGAATGAACAAAATATACATAGGACTGATTCTCGATGCCCTGAAACAATCTGGCACCCTCTTTGATCTCGATGGAATTCCATCCCATATGAGGAATCTTGTAGCCTTCCTTGGGTGGAATGGATACGATCTCTCCATCCAGAAGACCTATGCCCTCCACTCCCGGGGACTCATCACTGCTGCGAAACAGAAGCTGCAAACCCAGACAGATTCCCAAAAACGGTGTGCCTGCTGCCGCCACCTTCCGGATCACCTCTACCAGTCCAAACCGGTGAAGCTTCTCCATGGCATCACCAAAGGCACCGACACCCGGCAGGATCACCTTGTCAGCCCCCAGAATGGTTTCCGCATCTCTGGTTACAACACAATCCTCTCCCAAAGAAACCAGTGCCTTTTCCACGCTCTTTAAATTACCTGCATCATAGTCTATTATAGCTATCATTGTTGTATATCACCTCTGCTGTCGTTGTTTTGTATGGTAAAAGTGTACCACATACGGGAAGGGTTGTCGATATGGTAATTCCAAGTGGCTATTTGCTTGTATATCCTATCCATTCTAGCCAAAATTTTCTACAACACTTTTATCTTAACCTTAATATCACACCACTGTTCTAGAGTTTTGATATCGGATATGTATTTAATGCCTTCATCTTACCGACATGCTAAGATATTATATTGAAATATTTCTAGTAGCGAAATCAAAAAAGCACCTTCAAAAAGATATTTTTCTTTCCGTTGGTGCTTTATTAATTATAATTTCAAGTATTCGCTTGGCAGAATCGCTTTTATGTCTGACACAGAATAATCCGACACATTTCTTGTCACGATATATTCTGCTCCATAACTCTTTGCACACTCCATTTGTAAACAATCCTCAAAATCAGAAAATTCTTCATTTGCAAGACCGGATAATAGCTTTGCTTTGTCTACCCCCTCAACCTCAAAGATTATACAAAGGTTTAATAATATTTCTCTTCGTTCCCTTGCAGTATAATCTTTCCTTAGTATAAAGAACATATTAGAAATTGAATGAGCTGCAATACAACCATTTGTATTTCCTTCGGTACATGACAAAATTACATTCTTTGCGTCCTCAAAGAATGGCTGCCTTTCCAGAAGATAATCAAGTAATACATTAGTATCAATCAAAATTTTACTTACCATATTTATCTTCCCTATAAGAAGCTAATTCTGCATCATCATCAGTAACAGTCCCTTTTTTGCGTAATTGTTCCAATCTTGCAAAAGCCTCTTTCCTTTCTTTGTTAGAATCATTATATAAACCGTTTACCCCCTGCATAATCTGAATTACAAAGGATAATTTATCTTCTGGTATCTTTTCCAGTTCCATTATGGCACTTTGTCTTAATGCTGTCATAAATCATGCCTCCTTTAAATTTTCCTATAAAAACATTGTCTCTTATTATGTGATTGTTAATCCACATTTTCTTTACTATACTTATTCTATCCTCTTACTTCCTTAATTCTTTGCGTACGCATTTTGTATGGTAAAAGTGTACCACATACGGGGAGGGTTGTCGATATGGTAATTCCATGCCGGTCATCAGATGCCCTCTAGTTAACGAAGGAGGGTGATGCCCTATGAACACACTCGAAGTCTTGACTTTGCTGTTGGTAGTTTTTGCAGCTCTATCTTACATAGATAATCATAATAATAAAAAGAAATAGCATCCCCTACGGCTCAATGTGAAGGATGCTATTCTTTATAGTTTCATTTTACTGAGGGCAAATCGGCACCACGTCCGATTCACTTTCTAAGTAGATTAGACACCAGGGCATTTGAGAAATCAAGTGCCCCTTTTTAATCATCCTGTGATTCTGCTTGCTTTTTCGTTTTCATTGCATTTTCTTATTTTCAACAAAATTCCTGTTTTAACCATATCGATATTTTCATACATAACAACTCATCTCCTTTAACAAAAGTCTTCAAGTTCCTTAAAAGTGCTGATTTTTCTATGTTTTTGAAATAGCGGACGCCATCCTGCGCTTAATTTATTAAGATGAACCTCATAACCAAGATATGGTTCATCTACAATTTCATATTCTTCATCTGTAAAACCATAATCTCTTTTAACAGAAAAATACTCTCTCATCAGCTTCTTACTTTTACTCATCAAATAAAAATTCGTTCCCATAAAATATCCTCCCATTTTTTATTTAATGATATCTTATAGAAACTGTATTTGCATTGGACTGTTAGTCCAAAATAAATTCATCTGCGTTTCCCATGGTTGTTCTGATTTTCCAACAAAAACATTAGCTTTAGTCTATCATATCCAAGATTACAACACAACATTTCTTATCAAAAAACTGCCTCCCTATAAGTTATCTTGGTATTTTATTTTTTCATTATTTATGATATATTATTTTCGTGGACAATAAAGGAGGATCATAATGGCAGCAAGAAACAGCTTTAAAAGTGGCTCCTGTGAAATGATCGTGTTACATATCCTAAAAAATTACGGTGACTGTTATGCTTATCAGATTTCACAATATATCAAAAAATATTCCAATGAAAAACTATACTTTCCCGAGGGGTCTCTGTATCCGGCTTTTTATAAGCTAATTGATCATCACTATATAACTGATTATAAAAAGAAAACTGGGAAAAAACAGGTAAAAGTTTACTATCACATTGAACCAGCTGGAGAAAAACGATTGGAACAACTTTTGTCAGACTATCACTCATTGGTTGATAGCATTGATACCCTGTTAGCATTTGACTTTGCATCATTAAAGGAGACACAAGATGAATAAAAACGGAAAACAATATTATCGGGAAATTAAAACAATTTTCCCCTCAAAAGGCAAGAATGAACGTAGATTATTAAAAAGATACAAATCCCGGATCACTGAATTATGTGATGCCACTCCTGATATTACCTACGATGCTATCCTTCAGGAGCTCGGGACTCCCATTGATGTGATCACAGATTATTATGAAAACGTGGAAACAGAATATCTCATGAAACGCTTACAAACAACAAAATGGATTCGTCATGCGATTTATATTATGCTGATCGTTACTTTACTATTATTGATCGTAAGCATTGCATTTAACTACAAATTATATATTGATGCTACGCGTGCTATTCCAACAATACAGGAAACCATAATCAAATAAAATGAAAATGCACTTAATCGGGATATAAGTGCATTTTTCCTTGTCATTCTTTTACGGAATAATACAGATACACTTCATCCAATGCCGGCTCACAGTGCCGCCATCCCTTCGCCTCCATATCCTCTTCAGACAGCATTCTCATATTGATCCCCTCACGGCACTGCCGCATCGCCGTGACATTGTACAAGCTCTGAAATTCCTCCGCCTGTCCGGCATCGCATGTGATCTCCCACACCTTATCCTTTACCGAATCCATCCACTCCTCCGGGCGCTTGCATCCCCGGTTGGTTCCCTTTTTCATCAGGATGATGTGATCTGCCACACAGTCAATGTCACTGATGATGTGGGTTGCCAGGATCACGATCTTATCCATCGCCTCTCTGGCGATCAGATTTCTCAGCGAGATCCTCTCATTGGGATCCAGTCCCGCTGTCGGCTCATCCAGGATCAGTATCTTCGGATCCCCCATCACTGCCTGTGCAAAAAGAAGACGGCGCTTCATGCCTCCCGACAACTGTCCAAAGCGCGTGTGGATCTCCTTTTCCAGATGCACCTGCTCAAGCGCGGTATAAATGATCTCCCGCAGCTGCTTTCTGTCATAATCAAGTCCCTTCAGGGCAGCGATGTATTCCAGAAACTCTCCCACGCGCATCCGCGGATACCCCACGGATTCCTGCGGAAGATATCCGATGAGCGCCCGGTAATCCCGCCCCATATCACAGATCTCTTTTCCATCAAACAAAATACTGCCGCCGTCCCGCTCCAGATTGCAGGTCAGTATCTTTATCAGGGTGGATTTGCCTGCCCCGTTTTCCCCCAGCAGACCAAACAGTCCGTTATCCAGTTTTAACGAAAAATCCTTCAACGCCGTTTTGTCCCCATAACTTTTTACCACATGCTGTAATTCTAACATATCTTCCTCCGATCTTTTCCGTCCGGGCTCCCGCAGAGCCGCTCGGATGAAACATATTTATTTGTTCCATCATCATTTCGTCTTCCCGGGAATCACACATACGTCACGCAAACAGAAGCACCGGTAGCAGACTGAATATCAGTGCCGTGTAAACTGTAAGACTCTGACTTGATATCTTCCTCTGTACGATTTTTGTCACACATCCCACCGCAGCCAGATACAATACCCGCAGTACATAGCTGCACAAAATAACATTTCCCAGACTCATAAATCCAATGTCCTTAAAAACGGTCAGGTTGTCTGCCGCCACAGACCACGCCTGCAGGGAATAGGTCTGCCCGCACCGCCAGATCCACGGTGCATACACAATGATCCCGGCAAACAGTGCATACAGAAAGTTCCAGCACATCTTCCGGTGTGTGATCTTTTTCATGCCGGTCCGGCTTGCCATGCAAAGCATCCCCGTCCCGCACCATTCATCCTCTCCCCATAGCCGGGCACTGATGAGCACCATCACGACCACCGCCAGGATACTGCAAAGCTTCAGATATCCGCCGGGCAGCTTCTTTCCAAGCAGGAGCAGATATCCCTTTTCGTACACGATATATGGATCCTTCCTGCCATCCAGATAATCCAGATAGGTATCCACCTCCCGGAGCACATCCAGCTTTTCCAGTTCCGACATTGCCACCTGCATGGCTGTCTGCGTGTATTTCTGCCCGTTTTGCTCCACATCCTTTTCCAGCATTTCCAGCTTCCGGATCTTCTCCCGGATCTGATCCTGTTTTTCAGGGGTATCACGTTCCTGAAGCCCCAGCATCACCTCCCGGTAATAGCTCTCCTGTGACGTGGATATCGCTTCCTTCGGCGGCCGGTAAACCAACATCACCACAGCTAGTGTCAGCACCAGTACCAAAAAGCTCCCCTCGTAAACCATTCCTTTCCTGCCTTCCCATCCGGACAGGCTCCGGAAATATTTCGGGCGGTATCGGCGGCTTCCGCGGTGAAACACCGGCTTCCGGGACAGACTGCTTTCCACTCTCCGGATACGACTCCGAAAAATGAGTCCTGCCAGAACGAAAAATAAAACACAGGAAACTACCGTCCACAGCCCCAGATAACTTATCGGATACTGGAAAAGCTTCAGGGCATGATAACCGGATAACAGCATTTCCTGATTGATACACTGCGTGG
>OLWA01000097.1_pt1 | contig 112370 bp, 114 predicted proteins | sample 1673251 | NCBI WGS metagenome assembly OLWA01 (sample SAMEA3178937, study PRJEB25190) | human gut metagenome | biome: human gut; feature: human-associated habitat; material: faeces | place: Austria | collected 2013 | reverse complement strand
TCCCGCAAGCCGTTAGTGACAAGGCAATTTCCAGACACAGCTCCGGGTATTCAGGTCCTTAAAAGCCAAAAATCATATTCAATACCCCGGAACATCAGAAACAGTCTGGGCGTATTATAGTTCTTGGTGTGGGAAGTTTGAGTCAAATAATTTATCATTTTAAATACTATCGGATCAGATAGAAAGCAGGCGAATGACCTATATAAATAAGGGATTCGCCTGCTTTGTTTTATATATATGACATGATTTCCTGTTTTCCTGCACTTGCACTTGAGAATAAAAAAGCATCTGTGATATACTTTGGTTTGGAGCAGGTTGTAAAGGAGTAAATTCGGTGAGCGAAATATGATTTGTGGAGGATAACATTCACATCATTTCAAATAAAGAGGGATGAGAGATGTTTGCGAGAAAATACATACGATGGATCAGCAGGATATTGATCATAGCATTATTGATAGCAGGAAACTTTGGGGGAAATCCGGTTTTCCGGAGGGTTTCTGCGGCGGAAAAGCAGGTTTCTTATCGCAATGTGATCTATCCGCTGGATGAGAATAACAAAGATCCACAAGGGATTTATTATCATATTTCAGGGGATGAGGCTATGGTGGGAGATACATCCTTTGGAGCCGCGGATTATCAGGGAGCGGGAGATGGTGTTGTGATCATTCCGGATGCTGTTATCAAGGATGGCAAAGTGTATGACGTCACAAATGTCAGCTCCTATGCTTTCAATCGATGCAGCAAGCTGAGAGAGATAACCGTTGGTGATAATGTTCAGAAGATCAGTGAGGGTGCTTTTTGTCTTTCCGGCCTGAGTAAAATTCATATTGGAAAGCAGGTTCAGCAGATTGAAACAACATGGCTGGTTCCTTTTGAGGGGACAAAGCTGGAGGAGATTACGATTGACCCGGAGAATACATTTTACACAGTAAAAGATGGTGTTTTGTTTACGGCGGATATGTCAGAGCTGGTGCGTTATCCCAGCCGGGATCCACGAACAGAGTACAAGATTCCGGACAGTGTTACAAAAATTTCCCAGTATGCTTTTGAATCCGTGCGCAATGTAAAGAATATGGTACTTCCTTCCGGAGTAGAGGAGATCGGTGCGGCAGCCTTTGAGGCATCCACTGCATTGTACCCGGTGCAGGATCTGCGTAATGTAAAACGGCTTGGGGCTATGGCATTTGCGGATGTGAAAAATCTCAAGATGATCCTTTTGGGAGAAAATCTGCAGATCTATATGGGAAAAGCGTATCAAAATACCAATCAGATTATCATTCGTTCCGGTATTGAATCGTTGTATCTGCCGGATGGAACAAAAACAAGCTATGAAGTGCTGAACGGATGCGATGGTGTCAGAAGTGTGGTTTTTGGAAAAGGCATGACGCTGCATAAAGGGGACGGTGCCTATTGCAAGGAATTGGAGACCATAATTTTGCCGGAGGATCTTACAGAAATCCCTGAAAATTTCGCAAAAGGCTGTACCTCGCTGAAAAGTATATACATTCCGGAGACTGTGACAAAAATCGGAGAAAATGCATTTCAGGATGATGCGGTTGTACTGTACGGAAAAAAGGACAGTGCAGCAGAAAGCTATGCAAAAGAAATGGGGCTTACCTTTGAGGATATTGACGGGCATGTCCATCAATATGAGCCTTATAGTTTTTACGAGGATGAATATGTAACAATAACCGGATTGCTTTGTACGAAATGCGGTCATGCATACCGCTGTACACAGTCATTGCTCAAGCCGCTGCCCGGAACGGACAGTAGCGGTTCTTTGCCGTCCGCGACGCCGGTGGGAAGTCCGTCAGAAAGTCAGGAGCCGTCCGCGACACCGGTGGGAAGTCCGTCAGAAAGTCAGGAGCCGTCTGCGACGCCGGTGGGAAGTCCGTCAGAAAGTCAGGAGCCGTCTGCGACACCGAAGGAAACACCGTCTGTCAGCTGGGAGCCGTGGCAGTTTCCGACCGTTTCCCCGAAGCAGACAGGTATGCCGTTCTCTCCTCCGGTGACAACGTCTCTGGCAGGTGAACCCCCAAAGTCTTCTCCTGCAGTGACACCGGTGGCCAATACCCCGGAGCCGGTACGTCCGCAGAAATCTCTTTCGGTAAACAATTTTTATGTTTCATCAACGGATAACTACAAGGTTCGGTTGTCATGGACAGAAAATCAATATGCGGATGGATATCGTTTGTTTTTGGCGGAGGGCAGAAACGGAAAATATCGTTTGCTGCGTAAGTTTGGAAAAAGCCGGACTGCATTTACGTATCCAAAACAAAAGGCAGGAGTACTTTACCGGTATAAGCTTCAGGCACAAAAAAAAGAAAATGGCAGTATTATATACGGAGCCTTTACCGCACCAATGTCGATCATGGTTACAAGACTTGTCACCCCGTCCGTCTCTGTAAAAAAGAAAAAGGCAGGAAACATCCCTTATTTACAGATTTGTGTGAAAAAGGCAAATGCAGACAAGGTGCAGATGTATGTTTCCACAAACAATAAGTCATATCAGGCGATCCGTTTACGGGAAAATTCGATCCGGAAACTTCATGGTATATATCGGATCCGTTATAAACGGGGAAAACGGGATTTTCGGATCCGGATCCGTACCTACAAAAAGTTACGGGGGAAAACGCTATATAGTTATTATTCCAAGGTGGTCCGGGTACGCACATAGCTTTCGGAAAAAGAAAGAATATATTTTGATTTTGTAAGTACAGATTGCACAAAGATAAGAAATAATAAGTTTTTTTGAGAAAAACTATTGAAAATGATTTCAGATTGTGCTATTATTACTTTCGTCAAGAGCGAAGGTGCTTCTATTTTTGAAATAGAGGCACCTTTTTTGTTTTCTAAAACAGGAAATAAACAGCAAAAGTTTATTTTGGAAGGCATAAGGCTCAAAAGGAATGCGCAATCCTATCGTAGTTATAGAAACAGGAGAATGGTGATGGACAGAAAGGTGGTACGGATATGTTGAATTCTGGAGATACTGGATTTATGATGATAGCAACGGCGTTTGTGTTTTTTATGACGCCGGGACTGGCGTTTTTCTATGGAGGACTTGTTCGCCGGAAAAATGTTTTAAATACAATGATTTCATCGTTTTTTATTATGGGGCTTGCTTCCCTGCTGTGGGTGCTGGTGGGATATTCTCTTTCCTTCAGTGGCAACTGTGGCGGTGTGATCGGCAATCTGAAAAGCTTCTGTATGAACAATGTCGGCTGGGAGCCGGGAGCTTATGCGGACGGCATACCGGCACTGCTGTTTGCGGCATTTCAGATGATGTTTGCCATTATTACCCCGGCACTGATCACCGGATCTGTGGCTGGCCGAATGAAATTTAAAGCATTATTTGCTTTTATCGCTCTGTGGCTTCTGGTGGTATATTTCCCAATGGCTCATATGGTATGGGGCAAAGGTGGACTTCTCGGTGAAGTGCTTGGCTCCGTGGACTTTGCCGGGGGAAATGTGGTACATATCAGTTCCGGTGTCAGCGGTCTGGTGCTTTCCCTGATGCTTGGCAAGCGCCGCGGATATGAAAAGACCGCATACCGCACCCACAATATCCCGTTTGTTCTGCTGGGAGCTTCTATCCTGTGGTTTGGATGGTTCGGCTTCAATGCAGGAAGTGCTCTGGGTGCAAATGGACTGGCTGTTCACGCATTTATGACGACGAACACCTCTGCAGCCTGTGCGATGCTTTCCTGGATGGCGATCGATATGATCCGCGATGGCAAGCCGACTGTGATCGGTGCCTGTACCGGTGCGGTGCTTGGTCTGGTGGCCATTACGCCGGGAGCTGGTTTTGTGCCGCTGTGGTCTGCGATCGTTATTGGTATCGTAGTGAGTCCGATCTGTTACTTTATGATGTCAGCAGTAAAGAAGCACTTTGGTTATGATGATGCGCTGGATGCATTTGGATGTCATGGTGTCGGCGGTATCTGGGGTGGTATTGCAACGGGGATTTTTGCACAGAAGTCTATTAATGGAGTGGCACGCTGGAATGGATTGATCTACGGCGATTATCATTTGTTCCTGGCACAGATCATCAGTATTGTGGCAACGATCGCAGTGGCGATTGTGGGAACGCTGATCTGTGCATCCATTGTGAAACTGTTTACTCCGCTGCGTGTATCCGAGCATGACGAGAGAGTGGGACTGGACGAGAGCCAGCATGGGGAGAGTGCATATCCGTCCTTTAATGGATTAGATTAAGGAGTTAAAGAAAATCAGGAGGTTAGGATTATGATCAAAATCGATGCGATTATTAACGAAGATAAAATGGAGGATGTCAAGGATGCCCTTCAGCAGCTGCAGGTTCACGGAATGACGATCTCACAGGTGATGGGCTGTGGAACGCAGATGGGCTATAAGGAGAAGGTCAGAGGCTATGATGTGGACATCAACGTTCTTCCAAAGGTCAAGTTTGAGATCGTGGTTTCCAGCCAGGAGTGGGCAAAGCGTACGGTGGATACCATCTGCCGTACCGCACATACCGGGGAGCATGGAGACGGCAAGATCTTTGTCTATGAGTTGATGGACGTGGTGCGGATCCGTACCGGGGAACACGGACCAAAGGCTGTGTGGGCAGCAGATCAGACGGAATGAAACGTGGGTGGTGCTGTCGTTCGCTCGGATGTAAAGCTCCCATTTTTGAGAAATGTATGCATTCATTCATAGTATTTCGATTATTTTATAGTAGCATTTTGGGTGGAATACATGTATAATAAAATATATGACTCAAATTTGACATATACGTGTAAATAAAATTGGGAGCTGATGGAGATGGTATTTGTAACAGGCGATACTCACGGCGATTGGAAAAGCAGACTGAATCGTTATGTTTTCCCGGAGGGAGTGGAGCTGACCAAAGATGATTATGTGATCGTCTGTGGAGATTTTGGTATCTGGGATGACGGTCCCAGAGAGCATGCCAATCTGGACTGGTTAGAGAATAAAAAGTTCACCACGCTTTTTGTGGCGGGCAATCACAGCAATTATGATATATTGGACAATCTGCCGGTGGAGGAGTGGCACGGAGGCAAGGTTAATTTTATCCGGCCTTCTGTGATCCACCTGATGAGAGGACAGATATATGATATAAATAACAGGAGTTTTTTTACCTTTGGCGGAGCAAGCTGCCATGATATTCCGGACGGTGTGCTGGAGCCGGATGATGAGAGGATTGAGAGCTGGTACAAGATGCGTAAGATGTTCCGGATCAATCACCTGTCCTGGTGGGAGAGAGAGCTTCCCTCTGAGGAGGAAATGGAGGAGGGACTTAAGAATCTCGCTGCCCATGACCATAAGGTAGACTATATCATTACCCATAGTCCGTGTTCCTCTATTCTGGAGCAGATGGATGGGTATCCGGATTTCTATGCAAAGGATTATCTTACGGATTATCTGGATGAGATTAAAAATACTACAGAGTTTGAAGCATGGATGTTTGGACATATGCATGTCAATGTCAGCTTCGAAGAGGAAAAATGTCACTGCATTTTTGATGAGATCGGCAGATTAGAATAATAGCAGCAATGAGGATTATTTCGTTGCTGCTATTATTTTGTCCAATTCTTCTAACAGAAACTGGCGGGAGGTGACAGTAATGGCATGGATGCCCTGTTTTCTGGCACCTTCGGTATTCTCGGCACGGTCATCAAAGAAAAGGCATTCCTCCGGGATCAGATTGTATTTTTGCAAAAGATGCTGATAAATCTCAGGATATGGTTTAAGTTTTTTGATCTCATAGGAGATCACGCCGCCGGACATGTCCTGTCGGAACGGGGCATCGTCGGTATGCTTGTGAAACATGGTCTCTGGATAATTGGACAGCAGATAAAGAGGATATCCCAGCTCCTTCAGAGTATGTACCCGTTCCCAGACATCTTTTCTGGGTACATGCATATATTCGCAGTGGTTAATGAACCAGGCAATCGTATCACCGTATGCCGGGTATTTCTCACGGTATGCTTCGATAATGGATTGTTCTTCTCCGGCAGCAGCAAGATCCATGCCGGACCACAGAGGATCGTTAAACATCGTGTTTCCGATGGCAATGGCGTTTTCTCTGGAAAGTCCGTGGTCCATCAGCATATCCGCCCAGCGGTATTCCAGAAGGACACCGCCAATATCAAAAATAAAATTTTTTATATTTGTCATTTCCATAAAACATACCATCCTTTCATATATCACAAATTTGCAATGCAATATTATATTTCTGTGCATAAAAAACAGTTTTTTTCATATTAATACATTTTTGGTGTGTTCGTAAAGAGGGAATATAGGATGGGAGATCATGGATGTGCAAAGCTTCGTTTCTGTTGTTCGGTATGTTATACTGATTTATAAAAAGAATACATTAGTGAAACGAAATTTGAAGAAAACTTATAAAGAAACGGAGGATCTATAAACCATGGGCATGATAAACCGGGAGGATATGCTGGAGCTGACAAGACGTATGACGGTCAAAAGAAACTGCTTTGCTCGTATTGCGGGAGCCTATCTGGACGAGGAGGGCTATATCGACGGCACCTTTAACCAGCATTTTCTGAATCTGACCTCGTCCGAACGGGACAAAAACATAAAACTTGCCAAGGCGGTGCCCTTTGCGGAAACGAATGTACAGCTAAAGGAGTATCCGTACCGCAGGCAGGATGTGACGGATGACAGCATGCGTAAGCTGCTCCTGTCGTTAAATCAGAGTGAGCTGAAAAATGATGCCCTGTTGGAAATGTTTTACGAGGAGGCAGGAAAATATTTCCATAAAAGCGGCGGATGTGCCGTGTATGTGTTTTACGGTGGGTATGACATCCCGCGGAAGGGCACGGACGGTGCCAGCCAGTGGGAATCCGAGGAGGTTTATAACTTTCTGGTGGGAGTGGTCTGCCCGCTGGAGGAGGATTACGAACCGGGAGAGCCGGAATGTGGCTTTCTTTATCCGGCATTCCGGAACCGGGGCAGTGACAGCCGTTTTATCAATGTCTTTCAGGCTGTGCCGGGAGTGGCAGCAGGACAGGGGATGTTGGAACTGCTGGGGATAAAACAGGCAGGAGAATGACAGGGACAATAAAATACTATCTTCAATTTTTAAATGAAAGTGGGAAGAAATGGAAATAACGGAATAATAAAAGAAGAGTGCAGGTGAAACCTCGCCTGCACTCTTCTTTCAGCGTTTCCTGGGGGAATCGAACCCTCAACTGCCCCTTAGGAGGGGGCCGTTATATCCATTTAACTAAGGAAACATATTCTGACAGCGATAAGTATAACATAAGTTGCGTTTTCATGCAAATAATATTATACTTGTATTTAAGTGTGCGTATGTGACAGTGCACTGCGAAACAGCTCATTGGAAGAATGTGCACCCGGCACAGAAATGAAGTTTATATGAAACGAGGTATATCATGAAAAGAAAGAGAATATTTGCCGCTCTGATGGCGGGAATTATCATGGTGGGGAGTATCTGCAGTTCGACGGCTCAGGCAGCTTCAAAGTGGCCGAAGGGACCGGAGAAAGGTAGTCTCAGCAGTGCATCAGCGATCGTTATGGAGCTTTCCACGGGGACGGTGCTTTATTCGAAAAATATTCATAAAAAGCATTATCCGGCCAGTATCACAAAAATCATGACATCCCTTCTGACTCTGGAAAACAGCTCTCCAAGCGATGTGGTAACTTTTACGGAGGCGGAGGCTCATGGTATCGAGACAGGCAGTTCTTCTATGTACTGCGTACCGGGGGAGAAGTTTACAATCGAGCAGGTGCTTTATGGCATTATGCTCCAGTCTGCCAATGAAATGTGTCTGGTGGCAGCCGATCATGTGGCAGGCAGTGTGGATAACTTCGTGAATATGATGAATGAACGCGTGGCACAGCTCGGACTGAAGGATACACATTTTATGAATCCTAACGGACTTCACAATGACGACCATTATACGTCTGCTTATGATATGGCATGTATTGCCAGAGAGGCATGGAAGAATCCTTCTTTCCAGAAAATCTGCGGTACCAGGACCTATCAGGTGAAGTCAACGAATAAGAGAAAGGCCAGCGAGATCCTTGGAGGACAGCTTCTGAACCATCATCAGATGATCAACGGTTATGAGACAAGCGGGCGTTATGAGAAGGATTATGTTTTGGGGGGCAAGACAGGATATACCTCTATGGCACATTCTACCCTTGTTACTTTTGCAGAGAAGGATGGCATGCAGCTTGTGTCTGTCATTATGAAAGGCAACAGCCCAAAGCAGGGAGAGCCAAACGAGTACACAGATACCACAAGGATTCTGGATTACGCATTTGAGAAGTTTTCCAAGCATGCCGTCAATGGTGAGAACAGTGATGTCAATGAAAATCTGTTCAATACCTTTGACAGCTATTTTAACGCGGAGCAGTCCCCTCTCCGGCTGTCTGCAGAGTCTGCCGTGGTGCTTCCGAAGGGAGTCGGGCTCAAAAAGGCAAAACAGCAGATACGGTATGACAATTCGGTGAAGCTGCAGGACGGCGAGAATGTGATCGGAACCGTGAAATACACCTACGACGGGCGTATGGTTGGTTCTACGGATATTATATATGATACCTCCAAGTCAGCGTCACATCTGGACGAAGCTTCCCGACGGATCGTGGATTCAGAGATCCGGCAGATCAAAACAAACAATAAAAAGCATGCAGTGATCCTGCAAAAGCTGTCCGGAATTAAGTACAGCTTTTACAATATGATATCCTTTTTCCGGGACAGAGTGATCCTGATCATTGTGGCAGCACTTGTAATCCTGCTGATCGTTCTTATGGTACTTAATTACCGGATGAATTCCCGGCGTAAACGCAGAAGCCGCACGAGAAACCGGAGATCTTCCGGGGGAATGTCATTAAACAGCCGCAGTACCTTCTCGGCAGGCAGGCGGAAAGGATATAGACGCCGTGGCACAGATTATACCAGCAGCCGTCGTTCTACCAGATCCAAAATGTCGGACAGTGGAAGCAGTATCAGTGCAAGAAAGATGAAAAAGAACCGTAAGAAAACAAAGGAAAGCTTCGGGAAGAGCTTTTATGATTTCTGATCAAAAGTTTTAATAGGGCAAAAGACATTTGCTTTGCAAATATTGTGTCTGCGGTGTGTGATCCGCAGGCTGGGAAAGGAATAAACGATTTTATGGCAGAAGACAACAAAAACAATAATGATCATTCAGAATATGAAGAAGTCTGTTATCTTTGCAGGCGGCCGGAAAGCAAAGCCGGCAAGATGATCCACATTCCCAACAGCATCTGTATCTGCTCAGACTGCATGCAGAAAACCTTTGATTCTATGGGGAATATGAGTGGATTTCCGGGGATGATGGGAGGCATGCCGCCGTATATGGATATGTTTACCGGCGGACCGAATGGCTTTGAGGACATCCCTCAGAATCAGAAACTGAAAAAGAAAAAGAAGGAAGAGGAAAAGGAGGGGGCGAAGTCTCCTGGAAAAGAAACGAAGGGAATCGTAGATATCCGTCATCTTCCGGCACCTCATATTATTAAACAGCATCTGGACGAGTATGTGATCGGACAGGATTACGCCAAAAAGGTAATGTCCGTGGCGGTTTATAATCATTATAAGCGTGTTCTGACAGATACCATGGACGAGATCGAGATTGAGAAGTCCAATATTCTCATGGTTGGTCCTACCGGATGCGGAAAGACATATCTGGTGAAGACACTGGCAAAGATCCTGCAGGTGCCCCTTGCTATTACCGATGCCACAAGCCTCACGGAGGCCGGTTATATTGGCGATGATGTGGAAAGTGTATTGTCAAAGCTTCTGGCAGCAGCCGATAATGATGTGGAGAAGGCAGAACATGGTATCATCTTTATTGATGAGATTGATAAGATTGCCAAAAAGCGCAATACCAACAGTCGTGATGTCAGCGGTGAGTCCGTGCAGCAGGGAATGTTAAAGCTTCTGGAGGGGAGTGAGGTGGAGGTGCCAGTGGGTGCCACCAACAAAAATGCCATGGTGCCGATGACGACGATCGATACCCGGAATATCCTGTTTATCTGTGGTGGAGCGTTTCCAGAGCTGGACAAGATTATTAAAAAACGTCTTACCAGCCAGGCGTCAATTGGTTTTCAGGCAGAGCTGTCGGATACTTATGATAAGGATGAGAACATTTTATCCAAGGTGACCGTAGAGGATCTCAGAGAATTTGGCATGATTCCGGAGTTTCTGGGACGTCTGCCGGTGATCTTTTCGCTGCAGGCAATGACGGAGGAGATGCTGGCAAGAGTTATGACAGAGCCGAAAAATGCGATCCTGAAGCAGTATCAGAAGCTTCTTCTGCTGGATGAGGTGGATCTGCAGTTTGATCCGGAGGCTGTAAAAGCCATTGCCAAAAAAGCGGCAGAGAAAAAGACGGGCGCCAGAGCACTCCGGGCGATCATTGAGGAGTTTATGCTGGATATTATGTATGAGATCCCGAAGGATGATCTGATTGGCAGAGTGATCATCACAAAGGATTATATTGAGCATCACGGATCGCCGAAGATCGAGATGAGAGAAAGCGGCGAAGCGACGTTACTGACGCAGCGTCCGGATTAAGAATGAGCATTCTGTCACCGGATAGGAGGCTTTTGCATAAGATAATTACGAAGCTTTGATCCGGGAGGGAATGCGTTGGATTGTCAGGACAAAATTTATTCCGAAGAATATGAGGATTATATTGTGGAGTATGGAAGCCGGCCGGAGCTGGTGCCGGAGCAGTATGAAACAGAGTGTTATCAGCTTGTAAGCTCCCGTTTTGCGATCGTATATCTGGAGGGTACCGGTGTGGACAGCCGTCAGCGGAATGCGGAGTTAGAGATCCCCAGATGTTTCGGACTGTTGAGTTCCACACAGATGCTGGAGGAAACCGGAATTGCCAGAGTCCGCCGTCAGCCCCGGCTGGAACTTTTTGGACAGGGCGTGATGTTCGGGATTGTAGATACGGGGGCTGGAGTTCGATAAACGGAGAAAGGTTTGGTGTAAGATAAATGGATGAGAGATATTTTCAGGAAGCATATGCAGTCATGAACGAGGTAAAAAAGGTAGTGATCGGTAAGGATGAATGTGTCAAGCTTGCCATGTCTGCGATTCTGGCAGGGGGACACATCCTGATCGATGATATTCCCGGCGTCGGCAAGACAACACTTGCCATGGCATTTGCGGGAGCGATGGAGATGGACAGCCATCGTATGCAGTTTACGCCGGATGTACTGCCGGCAGACATTCTGGGCTTTTCCATGTACGATAAGGTGCAGGGAGCCTTTGTTTATCAGCCCGGAGCGATCATGTGTAATCTGTTTCTGGCAGATGAGATCAACCGTACCTCACCAAAGACGCAGTCGGCTCTGCTGGAGGTTATGGAGGAGGGGAATGTCACCGTGGACGGTGTGACGAGACGTGTGCCGGAGCCTTTTGTGGTGATCGCTACAGAGAATCCGGTGGGAAGTGTCGGAACGCAGCTTTTGCCGGAATCCCAGCTTGACCGGTTTATGATCTGTATGACCATGGGATATCCGGATGCGGAGAATGAGATTGCCATTGCTAAGGGCAGAAGTAACGGTATGCAGTTAAGTGACGTGCAGGGGGTTATCCCGGCACAGGAGCTGACGATGATACAGGCAGAGGTGGAGAATGTTTTTCTTCATGATGAGATTTATGCATATATTGTTGCACTGGCCAGAGCGACGAGAGAAAATTCCCTTGTGGAGCTGGGCATGAGTCCCCGTGGAACCATAGCTCTGGCCAAGATGGCGAAGTCGGCAGCTTTTTTGTCCGGCCGCGATTTTGTGGTGCCAAACGACGTGACCGAGGTGTTTAAGGCTGTGGCAGGTCATCGTCTGGTATTAAATTCCAAGGCGCGCGTGGGACATGTTACCATGGATACTGTGTTGGAGCAGATTATGGAGAACGTCAGAAAACCGAAGGTAAGAAAGTAGCGGAGACGGGAAGAAAAGCAGAAGACTCCCAAGGGGAATATCCGGAAGCTGACTGCAGAGGGAAAGAAAGGTCAGGTTATAAACGTGAAAAGATTTATCACTTATTTGATCGTGATCGCAGCAACCATATATACAGCGGTGCTTTATGGAAGCACCAGCTTTCTGATGCTGTTTTATGTAGAGCTTGTACTTCCTGTTTTTTTGCTGCTGACATTGATCCCGACCGTGCGTCAGATGCGTATTTATATGGAGCTGCCGGTTCCGGTGACAGAGCAGGGACAGAAGACGCCGGTACTGCTGCATGTGAGTACGGGAGGGTTTCCGGTCGGAGGAAAGGTGGCGGTTCTGATCAAGGGGAAACTGCCTATGGGGCAGAAAACCGAGAAGACATGGTTTTATACACAACTGGCAGGCAGAAGAAAAACTGCAAAGATCAAGGCGGAATATGATGCCAGATGTGTAGGAAATATACGGATGGAGATCGGAAAGGTCTGGTGCTATGATTTTCTGGGTCTTGTGGCACTTCCGCTGCCTGCCGGATGTTGGAAGGCACTGGAGCCGGAGACTCTGCTGGTGTTACCAAGGATCAGCGAGGTGCCGGTATTGGTCAGCCGTCAGAACCGCGATTTTGCGGGGGAGAGCGAGGAACATTCTAAAGAACGCGGGGGAGATGATCCGTCGGAGGTGTTCCAGATCCGGAATTATCAGCCGGGAGACAAACTGAGGAGTATTCACTGGAAGCTTTCTGCCAAGACCGAGGAAATGATGGTACGGGAGCAGTCACTTCCTCTGGGATGTCCGGTGGACTTTTATCTGGATCTTTATCAGGTGACGCCACATCACAGAAAAGACGAAACAAGAAGAGACAGTTATCTGCAGATTCTCGTCTCTATCAGTCATTCTATGGTTGTAGAAGGATGCCGTCATTATGTGATATGGTTTGATAGTCAGAGGAATGATATCTGCAGATACCGTATTGAAAACGAGGATAATATATTTGAGATGCTGTTTCAGCTGGGGCAGCTTTCCGTATATCATGACCCAAAAGATCTGCAGGAGCTGTATCGGCAGAAGTATCATGAAACGCCGGCGATTACCTGTCTGGAACTCACTACAGAACTTATGTTAAAGAAGAACGGAGAAACGGAGGCTCGTTACAGCGGGGACGTTTCCGATATAGAACGTCAACTGGGAGCAAAGGAGCTGGTGGTTTAGCATGAAAAACCATAGATCTGTTTTTTCCGGGTGAATGGAATCTGCTTAGAAAATATTGTGCCTGAGGCGTGGAGTTTGCGGGCTAAGAAAGGAATGGACGATGAAGGGGAAAGGAAAGCCATTTATCATGCAGGGAATCTGTCTTTTTATGCTGCTTTTTGGAATGCATCTCTGTGTGTATTCTATATTTTTAAAAGCAGGAAGCTTATATAAATTTGCTGCGGTATTAGGGGCTGCATCTATGTGGTTTTCTTTTTTGAAGGCTGCACCATTGCGGCGGATAGAATCCGGGGTAAAACGCCGGTTGAAGATACCGGTCATCAAACATCCGGCAGCAGATTTTCTTTTGGTGCTTACACTGGTTATTTGGGGAATCCTGTCTGTCCGGTATATGGGACATTTACAGAAGGATTTTGTGACACTGCGGGATGCGGTGGCATATCGTCAGAATATATACTATTATCATTTTAAGGGAATGTTTGATCCTTATGCGGCCAATCGCCATGGAGCCACAGGAACCTGGCTTTTGCTGGATCTGGAGCTGGTGTCGGGGCTTTTGATGTCGAGAGCATTTGCACATCGTCATGGAATGTTTCTGGGGACGCTGCCCCCGGCATTTTTAGCTGCGGGGGGACTCTTATTAGGAAAAGCACCGTCTATCCCGGCCATGATCCTGCTGGTTGGCGGTATCCTTGGCATGCAGATGTGTACAGACGGGAATCGTAAGGGTGGTTCCAGGTATTTTCGCCAGATCAGTGCGGCTGTGGTACGGCACAGGCTGTTTTATCCGGTGATGCTTGTGTGTATAATGGCGATTTTTTGTGTTGGTGCCAGAGTTTCCCTGGCTACAAAAGATACAGCACTGTGTGGTGAGGAGAAACTGCTTCGGACACAGCATAAGATAGAAAATGAAATTACGGACTTTGGTGTGAAGCTGATACAGAAGATACAGAATCTGCTGGGAGTCGAGCAACCGGGGATCATGACCAATTCTTCCCCAGATTTCACAGGAAAAACGGTACTGACCATCACGATGGATAACAAACCCCGTGAAGATATTTATCTGCGGGGATTTATTGGCACCAAATATGAAAATGGCAAGTGGAGTAATCCGGGGAAGGATAAGTTGGACAGCCTTTTTGATCCGGAGAAATGTTACCAGCTTTTTACACAGGATTATACCGTGTATCAGGCGTTTTCTGTTGCGTATGAGAGTGGCAAAAGTATCAATGAGGTGTTAGAAAATTCGGAAAAGCTTGGAAAGAAAAATTCAGCTACGATGAAAATAGAATATGCAAAGGATAATAATACAACCTTTGCTTATTTTCCGTACTATTCTAAATTAAGCGATAATTCCATGGGAACCCTGATGCTGGATCATGACCGGGGATTCCGGCGGAGTGACGATGTAAAAGGCTACGAGATCACAACACAGAAGACAAACCGGGACACAAACTATATGGTGGAAACTGCGGATCTGCTCCAGAAGGGATATATTCCATATTATGAGCAGGGGGATCAGGACAGCACGGACGGCGTACTCGGCAGCGGAGAAATGCTCTTTTACGATATGGGATATGATTCCTACAAAGTAAACCGATTCACTGCCGAGGATGATAAAAATCCGTTGAACATTGATCCCCGTAAATGCATACAGGTTTCGGATCAGAATCTCGGGAAATATTATCAGTATATTATGAACGAAGACCTGCAGCTTCCTGAGAAGGGACTTTCTAAAACGAAGGCACTTGCAGAGAAAATTGCGAGAAATAATTATGTGACCCTGACAAGCAATAGCGGAGAATCGTCTTATATCTCATCTGCCAGCAAGGTCATTGATGATCTGCGAAGCTATCTTGGACAGAAGACAGAATACAGTCAGCGGTTGAAGATGAAAGAAATCGGAACAGACTACGTGGAGAATTTCCTTTTTGTACAGAAAAAAGGATACTGCGAACATTATGCCACAGCAGGAGCGGTACTGTTTCGTGCGATGGGGGTACCGGCACGTTATGTGTCCGGATACCGTGTGCCTGCGTCCGATTTTGTGGACAATGGAGATGGAACCTATACGGCAAAAGTGCCGGATATGGAGGCTCATGCCTGGACGGAGGTTTACAGCTTAAGTACAGGCTGGATCGTAGCGGATCTGACTCCGGGGGCAGCAGGCAGCACCGGCTCTTCCTCCAATGGTCTGGACAATAATCCGGATCCGGCATTGAAAAATAAAGATAAGACGGATTTCGGTGACGATGCTTTTCTGGAAAATGATCCGGAGAGCACACAGAAGGCAGCTTCCGATACAGCAGAGCCGGAGGTGACCAAAAAGCCGAAGAAAAAGGATAAGCCGGAGGAGACAACACTTCCGGATGATTCCGACGGTCTTTCGAACAACGGAAAAGGAAACAATGGAAACTCGGATGCGGGAAGCGGGAAAAAGCAGACGAAGGATCAGGGAGCAATATCGCCGGAGCTTCGGGCTGTTCTGATAAAAACAGCGATTGCAGCAGCGGTGCTGTTTGTGATCTGGATGCTCTGGTACAGCCAGAGGATTTCCAGAAGACGCCGGTTAAGGAAATGCCATGGAGCAGGAGCATATCTGCTGGAGATGAACCGGCAGCTGGAACAGATGCTTCACTGCTGTGGCTTCGGCAGACCGGGACAGATGACAGATCAGGAATATGTCCGGCTTTTAGGACAGATCTATCCGAAGGGTCTGGAGGATGGATTGATTGAGAAGTATTATCGTCAGCTGGAGAAAGCACGCTTTGACAGGGAGAGCGGCACGAAGGAAGAGATTCGGGAATGTGCCCGTCTGATCCGTGGTGTCAAACGGGGGGCGGTTTCTTCGGCAAAGACCTGGAGAAGAGTTTACACAGTTGTGATCCGGGGCTGGCAGCGTAAATAGATAAAAGGGCAAGACGCAGGTTTTGCCTTTTTTGTTTTATCACACACCAGAGGGGATTGATTACACGCACCCCTCTTTTTTGTATGCAGATGGAAGCAGCCGGATCTATTCCATCTGGGATCAGAGTATACCGTATGTCCCGGATTCCGGACAGGAAGGAATTCTTCCGGAGGAGCTGTCCTATGGGACAGAATATGGACGGGAGGTCATTAACCGGGCGTTACGGGCGGAGAATCCTTTTGATATCGTACCAAGCAGGGATACCGAAGGACATGGTACCTTTCTGGCAGGCGTGGCATGCGGAAATGAGGATGTGGAGAGAGAGTTTTCTGGGATTGCACCTCTGGCGGAGCTGGTGGTGGTCAAGTGTAAACAGGCAAAAGGAAATATCCGGAAATATTACGGGATCGCTCCGGATGTACCCTGCTATATGGAAAATGACATGATGCTTGGGGTGCGTTATCTGGCACGGATCGCATACCGCAGGAGAAAACCAATGGTGGTATGCATCGGCATGGGAACAAGCCTGGGGAGTCATTACCGGGGAGGAGCACTGGGAGAGGTTTTGCAGTCCTATGGGAATCTGCGGGGATTTATCGTGGTGGCGGCATGCGGCAATGAAGGAAATACATCCCATCATTTTCATCAGGAGGAACTGGGTGCAAGACAGGAGACAGATGTGGAGCTCCGGGTGGACAGCGGGGAAGATGGATTTACCACCGAATTGTGGTGTAAGGTACCGGGACTTTGTTCGGTGGGTCTGATCTCTCCCGGAGGTGAGTACAGCGGCAGGACATATGCCAGAGTGGGAGAACGTCAGGTGATCCGTTTTCTTTTGGAGGAGACAGTGGTTTATATTGATTATCTGCTGGTGTCCTTTGAAAGTGGGGATGAATGTGTCAGGATCCGTTTTTTTGAACCGGAGGAGGGAATCTGGCGTATCCGTGTATTTAATGAAACCGATATTCCGGTGCAGTTTGATATGTGGCTTCCGATGCGTGATTTTATCCGGCAGGGAACCTATTTTCTGCGTCCGGATCCCAATATTACCATATGTGATCCGGCGAATAATTCCCAGATCATTTCTGTTTCTGACTATGATGGATTAAACCGCGGTGTGGTGGCAGATGCAAGCCGTGGCTATAACTGGCGGGGAGAGATCACACCAGATATTGCGGCTCCCGGTGTTACTATTTATGGTCCCCTGCCAAGACAGGGAAATGCTGCAATCCCTGCAGGAGACAACACGTCACGCTACGGTTACCGGTCTGGTTCCAGTGCTGCGGCAGCTGTTACGGCAGGTGCCGCAGCCTTATTGGCGGAATGGGGAATTGTCAGGAAGAATGATATTAATATGGATAGTGTGGGAGTCCAGAAATATCTGATCCGTGGAGCGAACCGGGCAGGCCGGGTTTTTCCCAATGAGGAGTGGGGCTACGGGACTTTAGATCTGTATGGGGCTTTTGAAGTGATCCGTACGAAGCCGTAGCATATAGTTACAGCGGCATATCCTGCGGCAGGAGATCCGGGGGCTGACATTTCCGGTGTTACTCCGTATAATCGTGGGTTTCCATCCATTGCAGGAGCTTTTCGATGGAGGGATTGTTGTTTTCTGTTTTCCAGATAATCTCAAAATCCACCTCCTCCGGTGTGCCGTTGCTTCGCAGCAAAGGAAGAACAATGAGATTCCTGGCGTTGTAGTAGTATCGGACAGCATATTCCGGAAGGATTGCGATGCCAAAGCCGGCAGATACCTCCAGAAGCACGGTCTGTACTTCCCGGTCACGGCTGATAATGTGAGGAATGAAACCGCCGCGGTTATAGCAGAGAAGTACCTCCTCCGCTTCGTCTGTGGCACGTCCATGGGGCTGCATAATGATAAAATCCTCCTGTGCCAGATCCCGGTAGGAAAGATGATTGTGACCGGACAGGGGATGACCGGGATAGAGTACTGCCATCAGGGGAAAACGCTTGAGAAAACGGTGTGTCATATTTTCGTAGCCTTGAGCAGCGAGAGAAAGATTTAGGACAATATCACAGCTGTTGTCTTCCAGATGGTGATAGAGGACGCTCATGTTATCGCGGATCAGATGCAGGGAAATATTGGGATAAGCCTCCCGGAAGGTGCGCAGAGTCTCCGAAAAACGACTTTGTTCATAACCACGGATAAATCCGATGGACAGTTCGCCGGTAACGCCCTCGGAGGCAGTACGTGCCAGCTTGGCAGCCTCCTCGGCACGGATCAGGATGGCACGGGCTTCGTTGAGATAGACCTTTCCGGCGGCGGTAAGCTCTACATGATGCTTATCCCGGATAAACAGCGAAACGCCCAGACGCTTTTCCAGAGACTGGATCTGCAGCGTGATGGCTGTCTGGGAAATATAGCATTTTTTCGCGGCTTTTGTAAAGTTTAATGATTCTGCCACCGCAATAAAATATTCTAATTGTTTTAAATTCATAAATACAGCCTCCTGTAATAAGATTAACTTATTATAATATCTGATAATCATATTGGCAAGTCAGATAAAATTGTCTTATAATTTAGAAAAGATATTACGAAAGAAAGTGAGAAAATTATGGGAAAACTGAAAAATTTTTATGAAGGAAAGTATGCCCGCTATGTTCTGCCGGGTGTGCTGCTGCAGTCTGTATTGATCGGCGGAGGCTATGCGACCGGCCGTGAGATCTATTCTTACGGAGCAAAATTCGGAAGCATGGGATGGATCGCCGGACTTACCATTGGGATCGGGTTTGCACTTTTTGCATTTCTGACCTTTGAGATCTGTCGTATTTACAAGGTGTATGATTACAAGAATTATATCCAGAAGGTGATCGGACCATTGTGGCCGGTGATGGATATTCTGACGGTATTGATCGCCATCCTGCTGATCGCGGTTATGGCGGCGGCGACGGGAAGTATTTTTGAACAGGCAGGTATGCCGAATATTCTGGGATCTGTTGTGATCGTGCTGATCTGTGGATTTTTGAATTTCAAGGGTTCCAAGCTGATCGAGAAATTTGAATCCGTGGGAACGATTCTTTTGTATGGAGGCTATATTTTATTTACGATCCTTGTTATTGTAAATAAGGGAAGCAATATTCCGAAGGTATTTTCTACGATGGATACCAGTGCGTATGATGGTTCCGTGACAATTCCTCTGTGCATTTATACAGGTATTTTATATGTGGCTTACAATATCAATTCCATTCCTATGGGAATGTTTTCGCTGACACGTCAGACCAAGAGGAAAGAGACGTTCATTTCCGGTATGATCGCCGGTCTTTTGATGGTTATTCCGTGGTTCCTTTCTTATTTCGCCATGATGTGCTTCTATGGAGATACTTCCATTGTAGGTGCAGATGTTGCAACACCTTGGGTGGAAATGATCAAGGCGGTACACGGAGGTCCGGTACTTTTGGCGGTATTTAGTATCGTTATGGGTTGGACATTGGTAGAGACAGCGACCGGCTGTATTCACATGATCATCGACCGTTTTGATGTGGCTCTGGAGGAGAAGGGGGCTGCCAAGCTGACCGATGCCAAGAGAGGTATTGTTACGGTGGCGACACTGATTGGAGCACTGATCCTTTCCAGAATCGGTGTCGTAACCTTGATCGAACAGGGATATACCTATCTGTCATACGGCTTTATCCTGTTCTATCTGCTTCCGACATTGCTGGTAGGCGGCTATCGTATTATCCGCAACTGGAACAAATAAGCCAGGCTATAATATGATATTTTGCCAGCCCTGTGCAGGGGCTGGCTTTATGTGGTAATAAAGAGGTCTGTCGATACAGTATGTCAGACAGAGTAAGAGAATGGAAGGAGAAATAGATATGCAAAATGTAGGATATTATAATGGAGAGATTGGTGTACTGGAGGAAATGAAAATTCCGATGCTGGATCGCGCGGTTTATTTTGGAGATGGCTGCTATGATGCAACCACATTTGCCAACAATAAGATCTTTGGTGAGAAGGATCATCTGGATCGTTTCTATAATAGCTGCAGGCTGTTGGAAATCCCGTTTGATATGCCAAGGGAGGAGCTGGTTGCTGAGCTGCAGAAATGTATTGATGCCAATGATAACGACCATGGTATGCTTTACTGGCAGTGCTCCCGTGGAACGGCACCCCGTGATCATAAGTTTCCGCCGAAGGAGGTAAAGCCGAATCTGATGATCTTTACGGTGCCTTGTGAGCTGATCCCGTTTGACCAGACATTCCGTCTGATCTCTATGGAGGACACCCGTTTCCTTCACTGCAATATTAAGACATTAAATCTGATCCCAAGTGTCATTGCATATCAGCGTTGTATGGAGCAGGGCTGTCAGGAGACGGTATTCCACAGGGGAGACCGTGTGACAGAATGTGCCCACAGTAATATTCTGATGATCAAGGATGGGGTATTGTGTACTCCGCCAAGGGATAATCTGATCCTGCCGGGTATTACACTGAAGCATCTGCTGATGCTTGCAGAACAGAATGGAATCCCAACCAAAGAGGCACCGTTTACCATGCAGGAGCTTGCAGAAGCAGACGAGGTGATCGTCAGCAGTTCTGGCGGACTCTGTACACAGGCTGTTGAGCTGGATGGAAAGCCGGTGGGCGGCAAGGCTCCGGAGCTTTTAAAGAAGCTTCAGGATGCGTATGCGGCTTATTATGCGGAGGACACAAAGGCTTAAAGATAAGGGCGGACATCATTCATATAAAAGGCAAGGAGAAGTCTTGTTTTCTGGATCGCAGTATCCATGGAGACAAGGCTTCTTATTTTTTGAATACGATAATTTACGGTGTTGCGGTGTAGAAACAGTTCCTCAGCAACCTTCTGGATACTGCCGTCATGCTCCAGCCAACAGCGCAGGGTCTGACGGAGAGCCGGTTCCTCCAGTGGTGACAGCAGTTGTTCCATTTGATCAAAGACCTCCGGATCTTCAATGGCAAGGACTGTATTGTAGAGTCCGATATTGCGGAAATGCGTTTTGGATTTTCCACGGATGTGACTGACGATCAGGGCACGGGAGGCATGCTTTGCCTGTGTCCGGATAGACTGGGGGGAGGAGATGGGCTCACTGATACCGCAGAAGGTATGATCCGGAATATCCGGCAGAACCGGAGCCGCATAATAAAAGAGGTTTCCTTTTCGCGCCTGGGCGTACCAGGCAAAAGACAGCTCCTGATCGGCGATCAGCAGAAAACATCCCCGGAATCCCTCCAGAACAGGAATATCCTTTTCTCTGATCTCTCCCTCCAGAGAATGGGTAAGACTTTCCGTCCGCAGATCCTGTGTTCTTTTTTCGGAAATAATTTCGTTACAGTAATCCTGCATCAGATCTGCAATGTGAATTTCCCAAGGCATGGAAAAAAGCGGAAACCGGTGCTCCTGGCACCATTCCTGTACGTTTTTTGGGACAGATGCAATATATGGTCCCATATTCAGGATAAGTCCACAGACATGACGTTCCCAGAGACGCTTGATAAAGGACAGGAGCTGATCATTTCCCGCAGTCTCCAGTCCGGTGGTGATGATCAGCTCGTTTCCCCGGAGAAAGCTGCTGTTATTGCTGTCCTCCACCAGATGCACCCAGGAGATCCGGTGATCCAGCCGGGCATTTGGGATCAGAAGCTGAAGCCGGTATTTATGTTGTGTCTGATGGTAAAAATATTCTAATGTTAATGCCATGGGAATCCCTCCGTTTTGATGGACTCATTATATACTATTTGTGCTGACAGCACAAGAGCAGCTCGTTTCTTTATGCTGAAACACATAGAAACTGTTTGTTTATCGTGCTAGGATTGACATTGTTAAAAAGATCATAACGGATGCAGAAAATGAAACAGAATTGTTGGAAGCATTCGTATCAATACAGCAGCAAACGCCGCTGTCACACAGTATAAGGAGGAATCTGTTATGTTACGAGATGCATTACCGAAGATTATTACTGAAAGTGTACCGGGTCCTAAGTCCAAAGACCTGATCGACAGAAGACATGAGGCGGTTCCGGATGCCATCGGGTGCGCTTATCCGGTAGCCATTAAGCGTGGTGAGGGTGCTATGATCGAAGATCTGGACGGCAATTATTTCCTTGACTGGGTTGGCGGTGTTGGTGTCCTGAATGTGGGATACAGCCAGCCGACGATGGTAGAGGCAGTGAAGGAGCAGGCAGAGAGATTCTTCCATGGAATGTTTAATATTGTGACCCATGAGGGATATGTGGCACTGGCAGAGAAGTTGAACGAGATCGTGCCGGTAAAGGGAGACAAAAAAAGAACATTTTTTGCCAACAGCGGTGCCGAAGCCGATGAGAATGCGGTAAAGATCGCCAGAGGTTATACAAAAAGACCAAATATTATTGTATTTTCCGGAGCATTTCACGGACGTACCGAGCTGACTATGACCATGACCTCCAAGAAGGCATATGCCACCAGCATGGGGCCTCTTTCCCACGGTGTTTTCCGTGCAAGATTCCCGTATCTTTATCGGAAGCCGGCAGGTATGCCGGAGGAAGCAGCCATTGACTATTACATCAGTTCAATCTATGATGTATTTGAGGAGTGCGGTGCAGCCGATACCATTGCTGCGATCGTGGTAGAGCCTCTTCAGGGCGAGGGTGGTTTTATCCCGGCTTCGATCGAGTGGGTAAAGGCAGTCCGCAAGATCTGTGATGAGAATGGAATTCTTCTGGTGGCAGATGAAGTCCAGGCCGGCTTCTGTCGTACAGGTCGTATGTTTGCATCCGAATATTGGAAGGATGCCGGATGTGCACCGGATATTCTGGCAACGGCAAAATCTATTGCAGGCGGTATGCCTCTCAGTGCGATCGTGGCAAGAGAGGAGATCATGCAGGCAGTACCGGCCGGCACCATCGGCGGCACCTATTGTGGTAATGCGGTATCCTGTGCTTCTGCATTGAAAGCTATTGAGATCATGGAAAAGGAAGACCTTGCCGGACGCGCCATGGAGATTGGCAAAAAGGTCACAGCCCGTTATGAGGCAATGAAGGAGAAGTACGGCGTGATTGGTGATGTCCGTGGACTGGGTGCCATGATCGGTCTGGAATTTGTAAAGGATCAGGCGTCAAAGGAGCCAAATCCGGCTCTGGTAAAAGCATTGGTACAGGAGTGTGCTGCAAATGGTCTGATCGTAGAGAGTGCCGGTATCTATGGAAATGTTATCCGTTTCCTCGCACCACTGGTGATCACAGATGAGCAGCTTGAGGCGGGACTTGATATTATGGAAAATGCGATTGCGAAGCTGACAGCGTAAGATTGGCTGTGTTAATGTGTTTTGAAATTTCAGTGCAGCTTTTTGCTGAGTGTGATGCACTGACCGCGGTAGTGATGTAATTTGTAAAAAATAAATTTAGAATAAAAAATAAGGATGAAACGATTATGAAAGAATTAATGATCAAACCGGAAATCTATCATTTTGATACGGTCCGCACTTTTGCGGAGGAGTTTCAGATTGGAGAAGGAGATCTGGTGGTAACGAATGAATATATTTACAAACCGTTTTTTGGTGAACTGAATCTGAAATGTGATGTCATTTTTCAGGAAAAATATGGACAGGGAGAGCCTTCGGATGACATGGTGGAGGCAATGTACAAGGATATTCACGGAGAGCATAAGCGCGTGATCGCAGTAGGCGGTGGAACTGTCATTGATATTTCCAAGCTGTTTGCACTCAAGGAGGTATCTCCGGTTTTAGATCTCTATGACGGCAAAATCCCGCCGGTTAAGGATAAGGAGCTAGTCCTTGTGCCGACTACCTGTGGTACCGGCAGCGAGGTGACCAATATTGCGATCCTTGCCTTAAACAGCCGCGGCACCAAGAAGGGTCTGGTGGTGGATGAAATGTACGGCGATAGTGCGGTGCTTGTACCGGAGCTGCTGGAAAGCCTGCCATTTGGTGTGTTTGCGACCAGTTCTATTGATGCGCTGGTACATGCGGTGGAGTCCAGTCTTTCTCCAAAAGGAAATCAGACCACAAGGATGTTTGGCTACAAGGCGATCGAGATGATCCTTACCGGTTATCAGGAGATTGCCAAGAACGGTCCGGAGGCGAGAAAGCCGCTGCTAACACAGTTTCTGATGGCAAGTAATTATGCCGGGATTGCATTTGGTAATGCCGGATGTGCTGCGGTGCATGCCATGAGTTATCCGTTAGGAGCCACTTACCATGTGCCTCACGGAGAGTCCAACTACGCAATGTTTACCGGGGTTATGAAGAATTATATGGAAATTAAAAAGGATGGCGAGATTGCAAAACTGAACCGTTTTATTGCAGATATTCTGGGATGTTCCACAGATGATGTCTATGAAGAACTGGAAAAGCTGTTAAACCATCTGATCCAGAAAAAGCCGCTGCATGAATATGGTATGCGGGAGGAAGAAATTGAAGAATTTACCGATTCTGTCATTGAAAATCAGCAGAGACTCCTTGCCAATAATTTTGTACCGTTAGATAGGGAGAGAATGATCAAAATCTATCGGGAACTGTACTGAGTTTATAAGTAAAACAAAACCCGGAAGGGAATGATATGAGTTGAAAATCATATCGTTCCTTTCCGGGTCATTTTATATCTGTACAATTAATCGTACAGTGAAATATGATATCTGAGACTTCTGTATATTTTGTAGATGATCACACCGATCATTCCAACAACGGTGCCTCCTACCAGTGCAATACCAAAAGTTCCTCCGATACCTAATAAGATCATACCTAATATATGCATTTTCATTCACCTTTCTTTTTACAATATGCTTATAAAAGGCCTGCAGCCTGGTGACTGTAGGCGCAGTTATATAGAAGAGAGGGGGCTGATTTACAGTGCCACTCTTTTTTCTGTATGAAAATGGCCTCCCTGTCACAGCTTCTCCATTTCTGTCACAGAGAAATATTTCGTTTATATCATTTCATACCTTCTGAGGATTTTTATTTTCATTTTTCATACCGGAATTTTCATACAGAAAGAAACCTCTTTCTCCTAAAAGAAGTCTGTGTCATTAGAAATTATGCATATATCAGCCTTTTGATCCGTCTTGATGATGTATATATGTAATGATAACAGAACTATATGTGATAATACTGCTTGCAGTAATACTGGCTTCCCGAAAAAACACCGTGTCCGGCATTTCATAAAGCATAGCGGAAAGGCGGATCAGAGAACGTACCCTGGGAAGGATCCTGTTCTTCTGACCGGATACGGTCCGGCGTAATACTTCTGTAGAACTGTGCAGCATGGAATCTCCCAACTGATCCGGGGAACACATATCCTGCTCCGTGTTTTGTACCTGCAGTGTGCGAAGAATATCTGAGGATGCCGAAACAGACATGCCAAAATCAGGGTCTGTCTTGACTCGTTCAAAACACATCCCGGAGACTGTCAATATAATGATCAGACAGAGACTGATCCACCGTCTCATCTTATATGTCTCTTTCATCTGCAGCACCTCATTTCCAATATATTTTAGCAAAAATGAAATGATTTTACAACAAATCAACAGTAACTTCGTCTTTTTTCTCATTTTTTGGCAAAAGACAACAAAAGAGAATGGTTTTATGGTAAGATATTTTTTAGGGAAATGTTGTCTGTATCACAATTCGGATAATATGAAAAAGAGGAAAAGAATCTTACGGGAAAGGGCTATGCATTTATGTATCAATTTTTTGTATTATTGCAATATATTGGAATTTTTGCATTAATTGTTGAAATTTTTTATGTCAGCCGGCAGCAGAGTTCGAAGCTGCAGATGGCACTGGTACTTTTGCTGTATTCGTCTCTGATCAACATTGTGGGCTATACTATGGAGATACTGGCAGGGAAACAGCAGGTTGCCATACAGGCAACGAAGTTTTCTTATTTTGGCAAACCATTTGTTGTATTTTTTATGTATTTGTTCATTATGGAATACTGCAATATTGTAGTACCAAAGCTTCGCCGGAATATCTTCTTTGGAATCTGCATATTGATCTGCGGTCTGGTGTCCACCAATGAGTACCACCATTTATATTATTCCTCTGTGTCCTATACACAGGAGGGAATGTTTCCGCATCTGATCCTGAATCATGGTGTATTATATAATCTGTATAACGTATTTATTGCTTATTATTTTATTGTGATCCTTTGGGCGGCAATCCGTAAGCTGCGTCAGACGAAATCACCGATCATCAGGAAACAGCTTTTGATGATATTGGGAATGGTTCTGCTTAGTATGCTCAGCCTGGTTCTGTTCCTGCTGCACCTGACCAATGGATATGATACTACGGCACCTGCGTATCTGGCAGCCGCCTTTATATTTGAACGGCTGATGCGCAAATACCGTCTGTTTGATACCTTGACGCTGGCTCAGGAGGAAGCGGTCAATCATATGGCGAATGGTCTGATCGTTATGGGAACGGCGGGAGAGGTGATCTACTCCAATGAGGAAGCAGACCGGATATTGAATTGCCTGGAGCAGGAAGAAGGAAAGCGAGAGCTGGAGGATTTAAAAAAGCTTGCCAGGGAGCAGGAGTATCTGTTTCTGGATAAATGTGCAGCGGAGGATGGGGAGAAGCATCACACAAAGGAAAAGTGTGTTTATGAGCTGGCACTGCATGACATTTCCAAAGGTGAGAACAATTATGGACAGACTTTGACCATGGCAGAGATTACGGATCGGTATTATTACACGGAGCGTCTGCAACGTGATCTGAGGTGTAAGACCAGAGAAGTTGTGCGGATTCAGCGTGATATTATCGGAAGCTTTGCTGCTATGATCGAGGCAAGAGACGGCATTACGGGACTACATATTAAAAACACAGGAAATCTGGTACGTGTACTGGTCAATGTAATGGCAGTGGACAAACACTACCGGGATATCATCACGCCGGAATATGCGGATATGGTGGCGGCTGCGGCGAGACTTCATGATATTGGAAAGATTGCTATTCCGGATCGTATTCTCCAGAAGGAAGGGAAACTCACCGAGGAAGAGTTTGCGATTATGAAGACCCATCCTCAGGAGGGGGCGAAAATCCTCAAGCATACCCTGAAGGATCTGGAAAACGATACTTATTGTGAGATTGCATATGATATGGCAATGTATCACCACGAGAAATATAATGGTGCCGGTTATCCGGAAGGGATCAAGGGAGAAGAAATCCCATTGTCCGCCCGGATCATGGCAGTGGCGGATGTCTATGATGCACTCCGGTCCAAACGTCACTACAAAGAGGGATTTTCAAAGGAAAAGGCAGTCGCTATTATGGAAGAAAGCAAGGGCAGTCATTTTGATCCATATATTGATGAGCTGTTTTTGAAGCATATCGATGAGATGGAGGCTGTGATCGACACAGGATATCACAAGGAGGAATCTTCCGCAAAGGAAACAAATAAGGAACTGTAAAAGCAAACGATAAACAAACAACAGATTCAAAGGATAAAACAGCGTTCCGGCCAGAACGTGGATATGTTCCTGTTAAGTGACGGGTTTTTATTATTTTCCTTGTCTACCTGGACGGGAGCATATCATTTCTGACCGGATAAGCTGTTTTTATTTATTGGCACAAAGCGGGTGCAATACAGGTTTGCCTCCAGCTAACATTTCTTTTTATCAATCTGTGGATTATATGCGTAGAAATTCTTTGGATTTCGCTGATCCTGAATGCGGCGCAGGCATTCTCCAAATCTCTGGAAATGCACGATCTCACGCATCCGCAGGAAACGGATCGGATCAGCCACTTCCGGATCCTTCACGATCCGCAGGATATTGTCGTAGGTCAGACGTGCCTTCTGCTCTGCTGCCATATCCTCGTAGAGGTCGGTGATGGTATCTCCGGTGCTCTGGAACTGGCTGGCGCTGAATGGCTCTCCGCTGGCGGCCTGTGGCCAGATAGCAAGAGTGTGGTCAATATAATATTTGTCAAAACCGGAAGCCTTGATCTCCTCCGGAGTCAGGTCTTTGGTGAGCTGGTGGATGATGGTTGCGACAATTTCCAGATGGCCTAATTCCTCGGTGCCGATGTCTGTCAGAGCCCCGGCTACCTTGCGGTCCTCCATGGAATACCGCTGTGACAGATAGCGCAGTGCAGCTCCGGCCTCCCCGTCGGGACCACCGTACTGACTGATGATCACCATTGCCGCTTTCGGATCGGTTCGTGTGATATGAACCGGATATTCCAGTCTTTTTTCATAATTAAACATATCATAAACTCCATTCTCATTTTATTTCATATAAATTTCCTAATATTTTAACGCTCCCAAGGCCATGGCGTCTCCACCCAGGTCCAGTAATCCTTGCAGTTTACCTGATCTGCCTGCAGAGGACCATATTTGCGGCTGTACTCCTCCACTGCTTCCTGACGCTGTTTTTTCACCATCTGGTAATAGCTCAGCGCAACTTTATCGCAGGGATGGGTGTCCAGATACAGATTTGTCTCGGTGAGAGCAAAGCTGACCTGGGAAATAAATTTCAATAATCTCATTTGATCTTTGCTCATAATCTGCCTCCTTTTCCACAGCCCTGAGGGATGCAGCCATAAAATTGTAAATTCAGTTCAGGGAAGATCGTTCCGTTTGCGAGGCCGTCGCAGGGATCGTAGATCTTGTTCCATTGCTGCCACGGCACATAGCCCATGGCCAGTGGCATACCGTACAATGGGTCGCTGCAGCAGTCCCCGGCAGAATCATTCTGACACTGGTTTGTGATTTCGGACTGACTCATGCCGCAGGTGTTTTGGTTATCCGGCATGCTGCCGCAGGAGCAGGAATTCTGCATTTGACCGCAGTTTTCCATACCACACGAACAGCCTCTGTTTCCGCGGCAGTTTCCATTGCCGCGGCATCCATTCATTGTGTTCATAATATACATCCTTTCTAAATGTTTTCGAAAATATAAGGAATATTTTCTGGTTACATTTAATATATGCGGCAGTACAGACAAAGTGCGGAATAAAAAAGAGAAATAGTAACAGGAATGTGAGATATGAAAGGAGCACGGAGAATGTATATGCCTGCTACCTGAATCCGGGCACCAACGGTTTCCCCGGCTCCTCAGACAACAGTAACTCCGAAAACTGCTCCGTCTGCGGCACCAGCCAAAACCGGCACGCCGGTTCGGAAAAAGGTGTATAAAGTAACGGTCTCCAGGAAAAGAATAACGGAAGGACAGGGATTTGCAAATATGCAGATTCCTGTCTTGCAATTTCTCCAGAAAATATTATACTTAAAGGGATAATGTAAACAACGACACGACGCACGCGCACATTTGTCTCGGGGCAGTGTGTGGGATTGGAGGAAAAATGAAAGAGCTAAAGCCGATGAAGGAAGGAAAGGTACGGGAGATTTACGACAACGGAGACAGTCTGATCATGGTTGCAACAGACAGAATAAGCTGTTTTGACGTGATCCTTCATAATGAAGTGACCAAAAAAGGAACTGTGTTGACTCAGATGTCAAAGTTCTGGTTTGATCTGACACAGGACATTCTGCCAAATCATATGATTTCAGTCGATGTGAAGGATATGCCGGAGTTTTTCAGGCAGCCGAAATTTGATGGAAACAGTATGATGTGCCGTAAGCTGGAAATGCTTCCAATCGAGTGCATTGTTCGAGGATATATTACAGGAAGCGGCTGGGCAAGCTATCAGGAGAATGGCACGGTCTGCGGTATTAAGCTGCCAGAGGGGCTGAAGGAGTCTGATAAGCTGCCGGAACCGATCTACACACCGTCTACTAAGGCAGAGATCGGAGATCACGATGAGAATATTTCTTATGAGCAGAGCGTAGCTCATCTGGAGAAGTATTTCCCGGGCAAGGGCGAGGAGTATGCACAGAAGCTTCGTGATTACACCATCGCATTATATAAGAAGTGCGCAGACTATGCTTTAGAAAAGGGCATTATCATTGCAGATACCAAGTTTGAGTTTGGTCTGGACGAGGATGGCAATATCGTTCTCGGTGATGAGATGCTGACACCGGACAGCTCCAGATTCTGGCCGGCTGAGGGATATGAGCCGGGTCATGGACAGCCATCCTTCGACAAGCAGTTTGCCCGTGACTGGCTCAAGGCAAATCCGGACAATGACTGGACTCTTCCGGAAGATATCGTGGAGAAGACTATTTCTAAATATCTTCAGGCATATGAACTTTTGACCGGCAAGAAACTGTAATAATATGGCTTGACCTGTCAAACACTGACAAGAAGCAGATTTGCTTGCAGATACGCGGAATTGGAGGCGTTTGCAGGATTACGGAATGGAGACGACTTATGAATATGACACAATTTGAAGGCTATAAATATATTGACGGCGGTGTTTGCGCTTCTCAGGGATTTCAGGCGAACGGCCTTAACTGTGGACTGAATCCGGACAAGGAGAAAAATGATCTTGGCATGGTATACAGTAAGGAGCCCTGCCAGACAGCGGCTGTCTATACACAGAATAAGGTCAAAGGTGCACCGATCCTTGTGACGAAGAAGCATCTGGAGGCCGGAAACGGAGTGACCCATGCGGTTCTCGTAAATTCCAAGAATGCCAATACCGGCAATGCAAACGGGGAGCAGGTGGCAGCCGAGACGTCCCGGCTGGCAGCAGATGCTCTGGGGATTACAGAGGATCAGGTAGTGGTTGCATCGACAGGAGTGATCGGACTTCCAATGTCTACGGCTCCTTTTGCGGATCATATGAAGGAGCTGGTGGATGGTCTCAGTGAGTCCGGCAATGATGCGGCGGCCACAGCGATCATGACCACCGATACCGTGAAGAAGCAGGTGGCAGTAGAGTTTGAAATTGACGGTAAGACTTGTCATCTGGGCGGCATGGCAAAAGGAAGCGGCATGATCCATCCCAATATGGCAACAACCCTGAATTTCATCACCTCCGATGTGGCGATCAGCCATGAGATGATCCAGAAGGCACTGGATGAGATTGTCAAGATTACATACAACTGTCTGAGCATTGACGGAGATACCTCTACCAATGATATGGTCAGTGTGATGGCAAACGGTCTCGCGGGTAATCAGGAGATCCGCACGACAGATGCGGCTGGATTTGCTGTGTTTAAGCAGGCACTTTACATTGTGATGATGAACATGACACGTATGCTTGCAAAGGACGGAGAGGGAGCGACGAAACTTTTAGAGTGTACATGTAAGGGAGCTCCGGATCAGGAGACGGCGATCATTGTTGCCAAGAGCGTGATCCGTTCCCCATTGTTTAAATGTGCAATGTTTGGAGAGGATGCAAACTGGGGACGTGTGTTGTGTGCCATTGGTTATGCAGACGCAGATTTTGCTATTGATACCATGGATGTGGATCTTTCGTCCGCAGCAGGGACTCTGGAGGTGTGCAGAAATGGTACAGGCATTGATTTTTCCGAGGAGTTTGCGGCAAAGGTGCTGGCGGAGGATGAGATCTATATTGACATTGATCTGAAGCAGGGAAACAGCTCTGCAAAGGCATGGGGCTGTGATCTCACCTATGATTATGTAAAGATTAATGGAGATTACCGTTCTTAAGCGCTTTACCATTTCGGTAAAATCGGGTATGATATAGAAAATAAATATTTGCATTGTAAATATGAGCAGCTGTTATATTGACACAGCACAGGAGATTGGCCGGGTCAATATAGCAGCGGCTTGTTGTTTACAGTGCTTCAAAAAGGAAAGGTGGAAATATCAGATGAAGTATATTTATGGGGTAGATTTAGGTGGAACGACAGTAAAAATGGGACTTTTTGATCAGGAAGGCAATATGCTGGAGAAATGGGAGATCGTGACCCGCAAGGAAAATAACGGTGAGCTGATCCTGCCGGATATTGCGAAGGCGATCGCTGACAAGAATGAGGAGAAGTCCATTGATAAAAGTGATATTATTGGTATTGGTATGGGTGTACCTGGACCGATCACAGAGGATGGCCGTGTGCTGAAATGTGCCAATCTGGGATGGGGAATTTTCTCTGTAGCGGATGAGCTTCGCAAGCTGACCGGTGTAGAAAAGATCAAAGTAGGTAATGATGCAAACGTAGCGGCTCTCGGAGAGCAGTGGCGTGGAGGCGGCAGAGGCTTTGAAAGCATTGTTATGGTCACTCTTGGAACCGGAGTTGGCGGTGGGATCATTCTGAACGGCAAGATCCTGACCGGAAGCAACGGTGCGGCAGGAGAAATTGGTCATCTGCTGGTAAATCCTCACGAGACACGTACCTGTGGCTGTGGCAAGAAGGGCTGTCTGGAGCAGTATTCTTCCGCAACGGGTATTACCCGAATGTCCAAGGAGAAACTGGAACAGACAGATACACCGTCAGAGCTTCGTCAGTATGATCATCCGATCACCGGACTGGAGCTGTTTAAGGCATACAAAAACAACGATGCTCTGGCAAAGGAGATTGTAGATACATTCTCCAGCTATCTGGGCAAGGGACTTTCCCATGTGGCTGCAGTAGTAGATCCACAGGCATTTGTGATCGGCGGTGGAGTATCCAAAAACGGACAGATCGTTCTGGATGTGGTACAGGAAAAGTACGAGCAGGATGTTATGTTTGCACTCAAAGGCAAGGAATTTCGCCTTGCAGAGCTTGGTAACGATGCCGGTATGTATGGCGCCGTAAGAATGGTTTTATCGTAAAATTTATATTTTTCCTATGAAAATACTGCGATTTACTTTCATTTTTAGAAAAAATGTGTTATAATACAGTTACCTAGCGGATAGATGACACGGGATTTTGAAGCTGACATATATTTATAGAAAGCAGAGGTGATTATTGTGTTTGATTTTTTAAAGAAAAAGGAAACTTGGAAGGCTACATTTAAAACATTAGGTTCTGCATATAGTTATGCAAAGGTTGGTGACACAATCATCTTGCAGGAGCCAGATTCAGATCTTTCCGAGATACAGTTCCAGCGTAAACTGGAGGAGGCAATGTATAAATTTAAAGTTGAGATTACACAGGGACCATCTCATACGGAGGGATTTTGGCAGGTAGAACTGGTACGTGCCTGATTGGTTGTGCAGAGATGTAACTGATGAGCGGATGAGCCCGGTCAGTGCCTAAGAGCATTGCTGGGCTCATTTTCTGTGGAGTCAAGAAGATTCCGGGAGGTGGTAGATCGATGGAAATGAAGATGATCGGCAGGATCCACACGGATTTTGCAACTAAGTTTGGAATTCCGAGACAAAGCGGACTGGTTCCGGAGCTTATGGGGGAGATCGTTTTGGAGCCGGAGTACCGCAATCCGGATGCGGTCCGTGGATTGGAGGAGTTTTCTCATCTCTGGCTTGTATGGGAGTTTTCGAAGGCGGTACGATCAGATTGGTCGCCCACAGTGCGTCCGCCCCGTCTGGGTGGAAATCAGCGGGTTGGCGTATTCGCAACACGTTCTCCGTTTCGTCCCAATCCCATTGGTCTGTCCTGTGTAAAATTGGAGCAGATTGATCTGCAGGATTCCCGAAAGCCTGTAATCTGGGTATCAGGAGTCGATATGATGGACGGAACCCCCATTTATGATATCAAGCCATATCTTCCTTATGCGGACAGTCACCCTGGGGCAAAGGGTGGCTTTACGGATGGAACAGAGGTGCGGCGGGTCACAGTGGAGCTTCCGGAGGAGCTTGTCGCTGCGTCGGAGATTTCCGGAGAAAAGCTTCAGGCACTTCGGGGCGTTCTGGAGCAGGATCCCAGACCGAGATATCAGAAGGATCCGCAACGTATCTACGGGATGAGCTTCGGGGAATATGAAGTGAAATTTACAGTGCGGGAGGATGTTCTGCGGGTTGTGGAACTTGTACAGAGAGAAATATAAAAGATAAAGATTTTTGGAATAAGGGCATAGGATTTTGCTATTTGATTATGATGGAAGACAATCACTTTGATGGCATGCTCTTATGGGATAAATGACAAGAAAGGAATGGAAAAATACCGTGAAATATCAGAAAGCAATTACGTTTAGTTATGATGATGGCATTGAATCAGACCGGAAGCTGGTGGAGATTCTCAATCGTTACGGGATGAAGTGTACTTTTAATCTGAACACCGGTATACAGAGTCGGGAAAGTCATTTTGAGATTGAAGGAAAAGAGATTTATCGTATGGATCAGGAAACCATTGGGAACCTTTATGCAGGACATGAAATTGCGGTTCATGGGCTGACTCACCGGGCACCTGCAGATATGACCGAGGAGGAGATGGATCAGGAGTTTTTGACTGATATTGATAATATTACCCGGATTTATGGACAGAAACCGGTAGGCATGGCGTATGCCTATGGTGCCTATGATCAGGCAGCAGTGGATTATCTGCAGCGTCATGGGATCAAATACGGTCGTACCGTGGAAGCAACACATGGCTTTGCGGTACCGGAGAATCCGATCCTGTTAAAGGCAACCTGTCATCATGATGATGAGCAGCTTTTCGAGCTGGCGCAGAAGTTTCTGGAAAGCGAACCGGCACCGGGAGAGCAGCAGTTGTTTTATATCTGGGGACACAGCTATGAGTATTATGTGAAAGATAACTGGGATCGTCTGGAGAAGCTTTGCCGGATGTTTGCGGACAGGGATGATATCTTCCGGGGAACCAACCGGGAGTGTCTGGAAATGTTTGGAGCAATCTGATAGAAACAGTTCCGGAAGGTTTCCGGGGTGATCGTGTTGTGACATAAAAAAGTGTTATAGGATCCTCTACCGCAGGAATTCTGTAACACTTTTTCGCGTGAATGAAATTGTTGATAAGAGTTACTTGGGCAGCAGCTCAATCCTTATCCCAAAAATGGAATCCAATGATAATGCCACCGACAATTACCACAAGTCCGATAATACATATGGCGCTTAATGTGAATCCGGTTGTCATGGTGATCACCTCCTATGATATAGTAATGACAGATGTTTCGATTTTTTTGCCGGTTTATCTTTCTGTCTTATCAATATGTGTTATTGTATCACAGAAATGTTGCAGCCGGAATAAATTAATTTCTAACTCAAACTCAAACTGGTAAAGACCGGGTTCAGGGAATGATTGGTGCACAAAGAGTGGGTGGATCGTGTAACGAGAGACTGATACGCGAAAAAACCGAAGCTTACGCTTCGGTTTTTTCGAAGTAACACTCAAAGGAGTGGTCATGAGGCAGAGGGAGCTGCCTCATGACCGAAAATGAAAAAAATGAAAAAGAATCTATAACAAACATTAGTCAGTCGGCTTATTTATTGTTTATGAGTTCATTATAGAAAAGAGATGTGTTGTAAAATTGTTTAATTTATAAAAAAACTGTGAACTTTCCAAAAACGACAGAAAAATTATATTCATGCTTCTTTGTTGAAAGGGCATGCTGTTATCTCTGGCCGTATTTCACCAAGATGTTCTGTATTCTCTCCGTTGGATTCAGGAGATCGCTGATGGACTGATCATGATTCAATGTATCGATCAGAAGAGCAACGTATTTGCTCATATCTACAGAGATATAATAGTCTCTGGAGAGAAGTTCCTGTGGCTGATAAACGAGATTTGTAGTCATAACGCGATAGATCAACCCTTTTTCGACTGCCTCATCAAACTTGTCCATGCCGTTGGTGAAGAGACCGAAGGTAGCAGCAACAAAGATACGGTTTGCCTTGCGGCGCTTTAATTCGGTAGCGACATCAATCATACTCTCACCGGAGGAGATCATATCGTCTGTGATGATCACATCCTTGCCCTCCAGATCAGCACCGAGAAACTCATGGGCGATGATCGGGTTGCGTCCGTCAACAATACGGCTGTAATCACGACGCTTGTAGAACATTCCCACATCAATGCCGAGTACATTGGCATAATAAACGGCTCTTCCGAGAGCACCTTCATCCGGGCTGATGACCATCAGATTCTGTGCATCAATCTTAATATCCGGTACATTCTTCAACAGTGCCTTGATAAACTGATAGGTTGGCTGGACGGTCTCAAAACTCTTGAGAGGGATCGCATTCTGTACCCGTGGATCATGTGCATCAAATGTAATAATACTTTCTACGCCCATCTGTGTGAGCTCCTGTAATGCAAGGGCACAATCGAGAGATTCTCTGCTGGAACGGCGGTGCTGGCGGCTTTCATATAAAAACGGCATGATCACAGTGATTCGTCTTGCTTTACCACCTACGGCAGCGATCAAACGCTTCAGATCCTGATAATGGTCATCTGGAGACATGTGATTTACCTGACCGCATACAGTATATGTCAGACTGTAATTACAGACATCAACCAGTAAAAAGAGGTCGTCGCCCCGGACGGATTCGCGGATCAGTCCTTTTGCCTCGCCGGAACCGAAACGAGGGCAGGCACAGTCGATCAGATAAGAGTCTTTGCTGTAATCAGCAATGGAAGAAGCGGGTGCTTCCATGCGGGAACGCTCCTGACGCCATTCTACAATGTAATCGTTGACGCGGTTACCCATTTGTCGGCTGCTTTCGAGTGCTAAGATTCCCAGATTGCCCACGGGTATTGTTTCTGCCAGTTTGTCATGTCGTTTCATGTTATGAAATCCTCCATTCTTACATGTGTGAATTTATGAATTGATATTCGATAATGATGTGGGAGTACATGAAGTTTTGTACCCCGGATGTCATTATTGTATAGTTTTCGGGGTGTGTGTCCGGAATCTCTTCAGAGGGCGGATGTCATCCCCGATAATCTTGCAAAAGTTGTAGTAGCCGGTAAAACGGGAAAAGATGCGTTCACCGTACCGGTCATGCAGCTCCTGGAATGCCAGATTGGTGGAAAGGATCGTGGATCTGTGCTGCAGATGCCTTTCCTCAATAAAATGATAAAGCTCAGATGTTGTAAAACTGTTGGTGAGCTCGGTTCCAAGATCATCAATGATCAGCAGATCACTATGGATCAGGTAATCCGTTTTGGTGCGGATCTGTTCAATGTCCTCGCTTTTGCCAAACCTGCCTTTCTCTAAAATATCAAATAGCTGTAAAGAAGTCAAGTAAACCACCGTGTGGCCGGAATCCAAAAGCTCCTTGGCAATACAGTGTGTCAGGAAGGTTTTTCCTACACCGGTAGGTCCATAAAATATGAGATTATCATAGGAATCGTCAAAGTGCTTGATAAAATCCAGACATATATCCCGCAGCTTTGTGATATTTTCTTTTGGAGTCAGAGAAAGATTATCATCAACGGTTGTATCATCGTAATAATCACTGCAGAAAGTTTCGAAATTTTCCTCCAGAAGAATTTCGCTCAGATTGGCATTGGCATACAGAAAATCGGCCTGCGCCTTTGTCAGGCAGTGACAAGGCCTGCCGGCGATATATCCGGTATCCCGACAGTCGGGGCATGTGTAGATCGGTGACAGATAATCTCTGGGATAACCGTGTTCTTCGAGGAGAGTCTGTTTTTTGTCGATGAGAGCTTTCATATGCAAAGTATACTGGACTGCTGTGGAAGAAGTATCCTCCGGGTGGAGCAGTTCATTCCGGGCTTGTTGAAAGGAAAGCCGGATGATCTGATCCTGTACCTCCTCCAATTCGGGTATCTCCTTATGAAGGGATTCGGTACGTTTGTCGAGGATACGCTGGTTTTTCATACGTGTCCGATCGTACTGATCCATGATGCTGCCGTACTGATTTGCTGAAATCCCCATGATATCGTTCCTTTCCTTATAGATTAATTTATTCAGATTTCGTATATGAACATACAAAACTAGGCATTTAGTAACTGCTTTTCTAAAGCAGCAGCCTGTGTTTTGGAAAGACCATGCTGTACCATGCCGGAACCGTTTCCGGCATGCTCTGCTGCTTTTTTAGCTGCTTTTTCCCGGGCAAAGGCTTCATCTGCCTTCTGGATATCGGCTAATGTATGTACGCCGGAACGATGCCAGCGATCCAGAATTCCTTCGGTATATTTGAAATCACCGTGCTGAAGCTTTAACATTGTGCGGTTGCATGCCTCCAGGATCACGCTTAGATCCATGCTCCATTTGTTCTGCCAGCGATCCACAAATTCCTTTTCCACCATAGCCAGTGAGCGTCCCAGTGCCAGGGATTTGGAGATGGCAGTATAGGCTGCGTTGTACTCAGTGGATGCATTTTGTGCATCTTCCGGGGTTTTTACCTGTTTTTCATCCCAGGAGAGAGCAACAGCCTGGATATAATTGGTGCTTGTCTTGCCCAGAGAGATACAGTACTCATAAAGATGGAGGATCAGCTCGGAGGAGAAATGAAGCGTATCATATAAATAGGTGATCAACTGCATTTCCTTTGGCTTGACAGGATGACCCAGATAGCTCTCGACAACATTGCATGTCCAGCAGAAATCGTCATTGTCAGCCAGACGGTTCATCTGCTCTGTCGTGACGTGGATCGTTTTTGGCGCATCGGTGGCTTTGTCCGCCGGTGGCGGAGTCTGCGTTGAAACGGAAGCTGTATCTGCCGAAATCAGCATTGAAGCAGGAGCAGAGTCTGCAGGGTTCTGTGGTGAGGCGGGAGTGGAGCCTGTCAAAATCTGTGAAGAAGCGGAAGTCCGGCCGGCAGCCTCTGTATAGGTATCCTGCGTATGCTTTTTGGAGCCGGCTTTTCTGGAGCCGGAGACAGACGTTTGTGCAGCAGGGGCATCCAGAGAAGCAGCGGTTTCAGTTCCGTGGTGTCCGGCAGCTTTATGGATGGATGTGGCCGTTTCCATGGTCTCGTCCGGATTCAGTACATCAATTCCGAAGATTTCTGCTCCGTCCTCACTTCTGGTGATCCTCATTAGTCCCTGCTTCTCCCAGTAGTTTAACGCACGGATCACGTCCTTCTCCGTATTCTCCATCTGATCGGCCAGAGAAGAGATCGACAGATCCTCCTCGCCTGCCTGGATGCATTTGGAAAGGTACAGATACACCTTGACATAGCTTCCATTTGCCCGAAGCATATATTTTTCGATAAATGTATTGTGAATGGATGTGACCAGCGGTATATGGTTGGAGCACAGCAGTATATTATCCATGAAAATCCTCCGTTCTGAGCAGTTAATTATAATAAGAAAACTGCTTTGTATCTCAAATCTGTATCCTATAATAACACAAAGAAAAAAACTTGCAAACACAGATAAACAGTGGATTTGTGTGGATTCTCAATTGTGGATAATGTGAATAATGTGAAAGAGATTCGTAAAATCCCTGTGAATCTCTGGGTTTTATAAACAAAAATTATCCACAACATTTGTCGACAGTTTTTGACAAAAAATTGTGGATAATGTGGATAACTTATTTTTGAACGAGATCTTCTCCGATAGATACAACGTTTCCGGCACCCATAGTTATCAACAAGTCACCGTTGATACATTTTTCTGATAAAAATTTTTCGATCTCCTCAAAGGATGGAAAGTAATAAGCATCCTTTCCGAGTTTCTTGATCTCCTCCTGCAGTGTCCGGGAAGAAATATCTCCCGGATCGTCTTCTCTGGCAGCGTAAATGTCCGCCAGCACAATATTTTCTGCCTGGGACAGAGCCTGTGCAAACTCCTTTAACAGGGCACGGGTACGGGAATAAGTATGTGGCTGGAAGACGCACCACAGGTGCTTGTGTGGATATTTCTCCGCAGCGGTCAGGGTCGCTGTGATCTCTGTCGGATGATGTGCATAATCGTCCACCACGGTGACCCCGTTGAAGGATCCTTTCAGCTCAAAACGGCGCTCGGTCCCCTCGAAAGCAAGAAGTCCCCGTCTGATAGAATCCATGTCTATATGGTAATACTGTGCCAGTGCAATGGCAGACAAGGCGTTGGTAATATTGTGACGGCCGATGACATGAAGGTCGATGGCAGCCTCTTTGGTTCCATTATGGATCAGGTCGAAATGACCATAGCCGTGCTCATCAAAAGAGATATTATCAGCGGAATAATCACAGTCGCTTGTGAGACCAAATGTGATCACCTGACAGGCAAGACCTTCTGTGATCTCGGTCAGATCCGGAATCTCGCCGTTTACAATAAGAACCCCATGCTCCGGGATCAGTTTGGCAAAACGGCGGAAAGAATGGCGGATATCGTTGATATCCTTGAAGAAATCCAGATGATCCGCATCAATATTCAGTATAATGCCGGCTGTTGGGTGGAACTTCAGGAAACTGTTGGTATATTCACATGCCTCGGTGATAAAATCATGGGAATGACCTACGCGGATATTGCCGTCAATCGCCTTCAGGATGCCGCCAACGGAGATCGTCGGATCCTTCTGTGCCTCCAGAAAGATATGGGATACCATGGAGGTAGTGGTCGTCTTACCATGGGTGCCGGAGATCGCAATGGCGTTTTGGTAATTTTTCATTACCTGTCCCACCATTTCGGCACGCTCCATCATCGGAAGCCCCATTTCCTGTGCTGCCTTGAATTCCGGATTGTCCGGATGGATCGCTGCCGTGTAAACAACAAAGTCGATGTCGTCGGTAATATTTTCTTTGGACTGGCCATATATTATATGGATACCAAGTGACTCCAGATGGTCTGTGATCTTGCTTTCGTGGGCATCGGAGCCATGTACCTGAAAACCGTAATCGTGGAGAAGCTGGGCGAATCCGCTCATACTGATGCCGCCGATTCCGATGAAATATACATTTGCCGGATGGTTAAAGTCAATCTGATACATAATAAAAACCACGCCTTTCTTCTATATGATATGTAATGTTCTTACATTATTATAACGAATAAAGGGAAAATTACAATTCCTTTATTGGATATTTCTGTGGGGGATAATCGAAAAACGGATTTGTTCTGTTGTTCCATGAAAATGCCCGGAGACGTTGTGCATTTTTTTGCTTGAAAAAGGAGGTGAAATGTAATGATTCGGTAAAAATTAGTCAAAATATCTAAAAAATAGAAAAAATTTCCGAATTATTTGTCAAATTTATTCCCAATTTATGAAAAGTGTGTTATAATACAATTATTCTGAACAACAAGGGGTGATATCGTGATAAAGAAAGAAATGATTGCAATGTTACTGGCAGGTGGTCAGGGCTCTCGTCTTGGAGTACTCACAGCAGATGTTGCAAAGCCTGCAGTTTCATTTGGTGGTAAGTATCGTATTATTGATTTTCCATTAAGTAACTGTATTAATTCGGGGGTAGATACAGTTGGAGTTCTGACTCAGTATCAGCCGTTGCGTCTGAACACTCACATCGGAATTGGTATTCCGTGGGATCTGGACAGAAATGTCGGCGGTGTTTCCATTCTGCCGCCATATGAGAAAAGTACCAGCAGTGAGTGGTACACAGGAACTGCCAATGCAATATATCAGAATTTACGATATATGGAGCAGTACAATCCTGATTATGTACTTATTCTGGGTGGAGATCATATTTACAAGATGGATTACGAGGTTATGCTCGACTTCCATAAAGCCAACAATGCAGATGTTACGTTAGCGACAATTCCTGTTCCGCTGGAAGAGGCAAGCCGTTTTGGTGTGGTTATTACGGATGAGCATAAAAAGATCCAGGAGTTTGAGGAGAAACCGGAGCATCCACGCAGCAATCTCGCATCTATGGGTATTTATATTTTCTCATGGCCTGTACTTCGCGAGGCACTGATCAAACTGAAGGATCAGCCGGCGTGTGACTTTGGTAAGCATATTATTCCATATTGCCATGAGCAGGGTAAGCGTATCTTTGCGTACGAGTACAATGGATACTGGAAGGATGTAGGAACTCTTGGCTCATATTGGGAGTCCAATATGGAGCTGATCGATCTGATTCCTGTGTTTAACCTTTATGAGGAATTCTGGAAGATCTATACCAAGAGCGATCGTATTCCGCCACAGTACATTGCAAAAGATGCCGTTGTGGATAAGGCGATCATCGGAGAAGGCTGTGAGATCTACGGTGAGGTACATAATTCTGTGATCGGTTGTGGCGTCACGATCGAAGAGGGAGCTGTGGTGAGGGATTCCATCATTATGAGTTCTACGACGATCGGTGCCGGGACAACGGTGGATAAGGCGATTATTGCAGAGGGAGTTACCGTTGGTAAGAACTGCGAGCTTGGTATCGGTGAGGAGAAGGAAAACAAAGTAAAACCGAGTGTTTATGCGTTTGGTCTGGTAACCATCGGAGAGGATTCTGTGATTCCGGACGGCGTTAAGATTGGAAAGAACACAGCAATTTCCGGCATTACAGAGCCGGCAGATTATCCGAATGGTCTTTTGGACGGCGGTGAGACTTTGATTAAGGTAGGTGACAGAGAATGAGAGCGATAGGTATTGTATTAGCTGGTGGTAATAGCAGCCGGATGAAAGAGCTTTCCAACAAGAGAGCAATTGCAGCTATGCCAATAGCCGGCAGCTTCCGAAGCATTGACTTTACATTGAGCAACATGACGAATTCACATATCCAGAAGGTGGCTGTATTTACACAATATAATGCAAAGTCGCTGAATGAGCATTTGAATTCTTCAAAATGGTGGGATTTTGGTAGAAAGCAGGGTGGATTATATGTATTTACTCCTACCACGACACCGGACAACAGCTACTGGTACCGGGGGACTGCAGATGCGATCGCACAGAATATCGGATTTCTGAAGAGCAGCCATGAGCCATATGTTGTTATTGCGTCAGGAGATGGCGTATACAAGATGGACTACAATAAAGTCCTTGAGTACCACATTGCCAAAAAGGCGGATTTTACCGTAGTGACAACGGATATGAATGAAAAGGATGATCCGAGCCGTTTCGGTATTGTTTCTACCGATATGGATGGACGTATTACCAGCTTTGAGGAGAAGCCGATCCAGGCAAAGGGACAGCAGGTGTCTGCGGGTATTTATATTGTACGCCGCCGTCTGTTGATCGAACTGATCGAGAAGGCTGATCAGGAGGAGAGATATGATTTCGTAAAGGATATCCTGATCCGTTATAAGGACATCAAAAAGATTTATGCATACAAACTGGATACCTACTGGAGTAATATTTCTTCTGTGGAATCTTACTTCCGTACCAATATGGATTTTCTGAAACCGGAGATCCGTGATTACTTCTTTAAGCAGTATCCGGATGTATATTCCAAGGTACAGGATCTGCCACCTGCAAAGTATAATGCAGGATCCGATGTAAAAAACAGTCTTGTATCCAGCGGATGTATCATTAATGGACAGGTGGAGGATTCCATTTTATTCAAAGAGGTATATGTTGGAAATAATTGTGTTATCAAAAATTCGATCATTTTGAATGATGTTTACATTGGCGACAATACACATATTGAGAATTGTATCGTAGAAAGCAGAGATACCATTCGTGCGAATACAGAGTATATTGGCGAAAATGGACAGATCCGCATTGTGATCGAGAAAAATGAGCGTTATGCACTTTGATGCCGGACGCAGGATAAGTACAGGGAAGTTTTTTTCTATTTAATAACAATATTGTCTGGAATCAAAGGAGGTTTCAAACATGCAGATAACAGATGTGCGTATCCGCAAGATTGCAAAGGAAGGCAAAATGAAAGCAATCGTTTCGATTACCCTTGATGGAGAGTTTGTTGTTCACGATATTAAGGTGATTGAAGGAGAGAAGGGACTTTTTATTGCAATGCCGAGCAGACGCGCAGGAGATGGAGAATATCGTGACATAGCCCATCCGATCAATTCGGAGACCAGGGAGATGATCCAAAATATAATTTTGGAGAAGTATGAAACTGTGCTGGAGGAAGACGAGACTGACAGCACGGAGGTCTGACGGAAGGCTTCCTGGTTTTCAGGGGGCAGGGAGGCAGATCGAAAACGGCGTATGCCGTTATAATACGGGGAAGGTGAATTCACAATATACACCATGGAACGGAGACGGGAGCGCCTGTCTCCGTTTTCGACAAAAGAAAAGTGGAGGATACCGAAATGAAAATGAAAAAATTAAAACCAAACTTACCGAAAATGAAAATGCCGAAGCCGAAGCTTTCGGTACCGAAAAAAGGATCTATTAAAATAGATAAGAATTCTGTGAAATGGAAAGTCATGCTGCCGATCACTATGCTTGGAGCCATGCTTTTGTTGTGCGGTATTCTCTGTATTGGCCAGCTGAAGGGCATGCTCCGTGCCAGTCAGATGATCTCAGACCGTTATGCACAGAATATCAGTAAGCTGGGAGAGATTGCTGAGGATTTCCAGTCTCTTCACCGGGTCGTTTATGCTCATTGCCTGGCAGAGGACAAAGCTTCCAAGGAAGAATTGGCGGTAGAGGCGAGTTCCCTGCGCAGTGATATCCAGGGAGCCAACATTGAGTATGAAGAAATGATGCAGAGTGAAAAAGAGAAGGAGCAGTTCGAACAGTTTGAAAGTGATTATGAGAAATACCTTACAAGCTTTGAACAGGCGGTACGCTTAAGTGAAAAGAAGCGGAATGATGAGGCAGAAGATCTTGCTAATGACACTCTGAGTACATTGGGGAAGACTCTTTCGGAAGAGATCAGTGATATGGTTAAGAGCAACAAAGAGGGGATGGAGTCGGCAATCTCAAAACAGAAGGTCAAGTATAATTCCTCGATCTTTATTGTGGTGATCCTTTTGATCCTTGGTGTCATTGTGGATGTACTGGGTGTTACGATCAGCCACCGAAGCATCAGTCTTCCTCTTGGGAGGATTGACAGTAAGCTATCCAAGGTCATTGACGATGTGCAGTCGGGACATGGTGATCTGACGGAGCGTATTTCTGTGGACAGCCGGGATGAGATGGGCAAGATCGCCACGGGCATTAATGTGTTTTTGGAAACACTGCAGAGTATCATGAAGGAGATCACTACAAGTGCAAACAGTCTGGAAGAGATTGTCGGAAATGTATCTGATCATGTTGCCACAGCCAATGACAGCTCCGCAGATATTTCTGCTTTGATGGAACAGTTGGCAGCGTCTATGCAGGAGATTTCTTCTACTGTATCCAATATCAGTGAAAATGCTACAGATGTCAACGGTAATATCGTTGAGCTGGCAGGAGCTTCCAAGGAACTTCAGGATTATGCCGGGGAAATGAGAGAACGTGCGGAGAAGTTGGAATCTACTGCAGTGGAAACTAAGAAAAATACCAGTGTGGTGGTAAATGGCATTATCAAAAAGCTGGAGGAGGCCATTGAAGGGAGTAAGAGCGTTGCGACTGTCAATGAGCTGACCGATGAAATTCTGAGCATATCCAGTCAGACCAATCTGCTGGCACTGAATGCTGCGATCGAGGCGGCGAGAGCAGGGGAGGCCGGAAAAGGCTTTGCTGTTGTTGCGGATGAGATCAGTAATCTTGCAGCAGAGAGCCGGAAAGCAGCCAATAATATCCAGAATATCAACCAGGTTGTTGTAAGTGCTGTAGAGGAATTGACAGAGCAGTCCAGAACAATTGCTTCCTATGTAATGGAAGATATCTCTACAGATTATGATGGGTTTGTGGATTCCGGTGCCCAATACAAAAAGGATGCCGTTCACGTCGATGAGATCGTCACACATTTCCATCAGATGGCAGACGAGGTGCAGATCCTGGTGGACAATATCACAAGAGCCATTCAGGGGATCAGTGCTGCTGTGGATGAAAGTGCCAAGGGTGTAGGGTCTGCGGCAACCAATACCACGGCGCTGGTACAGGGAATGGGTGAGATTGCAGACCAGATGCAGGAAAACAAAGAGATTGCAGAAAAGCTGACCGGTGAAGCCGGAAAGTTTGACCGCTTATAAAGGATTGGATACTGTCACTTGAAACGAAGTTGTGCAAATTGACAACAGAAGTTTCCGGTGACAGTATTTTTTGTGCAAAACATAGAAAAAGTAAAAAATGCAAAAAAAATAAAAAAAGTCCTTGAAAACCCTGTGAAATCTTGATACAATAGCAAATGCTGTGACATTGATAGCTGTGAAGCGTGAGGTTGCTGTCATCTGGTAACGAATGACAGGTTTTCCGTGGAGCGAATGTCAAGTTAGGAAACTGGCGACAAGTCACTGTACCAATTTAACATTCTGCGAAAGCAGATAGAAACAGAAGGGGAAGTCCTGCGTTACCCGATGTGATTCAACAGGACACACCCGGATAAGTGTACAGTCACCACTTGTTGCGCTATTACAACGAGCATGATTCGATGCCAATCAGATCAGTTTGCTCGCAAAAGTGCGAAAAGGAGGCGGCTTTTTTTATGGCTAACGTAATGAGAATTACACTGAAGGCGTATGACCACAATCAGATTGATCATGCTGCTGGGAAGATTATTGAGACAGCAAAGAAGACTGGCGCTAATGTAAGCGGTCCGGTACCTCTTCCTACAAAGAAGGAAGTAGTTACAATTCTTCGTGCGGTTCACAAGTACAAAGATTCCAGAGAGCAGTTTGAGCAGAGAACTCACAAGAGACTGATTGATGTTATCGCTCCAACACAGAAGACCATCGAAGCATTAACAAAGATGGAAATTCCTTCCGGTGTAGCTGTACAGCTCAAGATGAAGGAAAAGTAAGATTTTTTAAAGAGAAAGTCCTTAGGGTTTATATAAACGAAGTTTTTTGAATCAAACTTGCACATTATAGACCGTCTAGGATGAATACGATTCCAACCGGCAGTAAACACTGCGTGCGCCAATCGTATTCCGCTGTAGATTAACAGGAGGTGCAACATTATGAAGAAAGCTATTTTAGCAACGAAGGTCGGTATGACACAGATCTTCAACGAGAACGGAGTATTAACTCCGGTTACTGTACTTCAGGCAGGTCCTTGCTTCGTAACACAGGTAAAGACAGTTGAAAATGATGGGTACAGTGCAGTACAGGTAGGATATGTTGATAAGAAGGATAAGGTTATCAGCAAGGATTCTACAGGTAAGAAGGAAGTAAAGAGAAGTCATGGCGTAAACAAGCCTCTTCAGGGACACTTCGCAAAGGCTGGAGTATCCGGAAAAAGATATCTGAAAGAGTTTAAGTTTGAGAACGCTGAGGAGTACACACTTGGTCAGGAGATCAAGGCTGACATTTTTGAAGCCGGAGACAAGATCGACGCAAGCGGCACTACAAAGGGAAAAGGTTTCCAGGGTGCGATCAAGAGACATGGTCTTCACAGAGGACCTATGGGACATGGTTCTAAGTTCCACAGACACGCAGGTTCCAATGGTGCTTGTTCTGATCCTAGCCGTGTATTCAAGGGCAAGAAGATGCCTGGTCAGATGGGTGGCGTTAAGAGAACGATCCAGAACCTTGAAATCGTTCGCGTAGACGCAGAGCAGAATCTGATCCTGGTTAAGGGAGCTGTTCCTGGACCAAAGAAATCTGTTGTGACCATCAAGGAAAGCGTTAAAACTGCTAAATAATTCTTTTGGAAAGGAGGAACACACAGATGGCTAACGTATCTGTTTATAATATGGAAGGCAGCGAAGTTGGAAAGCTTGATCTTAACGATAGCGTATTCGCTGTTGATGTAAATGAGCATTTGATGCATATGGCTGTTGTATTACAGCTTGCAAATAAACGTCAGGGTACCCAGAAAGCTAAGACACGTTCTGAGGTAAGCGGTGGCGGAAGAAAGCCATGGAGACAGAAGGGAACAGGTCATGCAAGACAGGGTTCCACAAGATCTCCACAGTGGACAGGCGGTGGAGTTGTATTTGCTCCAACACCGAGAGATTATTCATTCAAGATGAATAAGAAAGAGAAAGCCGGTGCAATTAAGTCTGCACTGACAACAAAGGTAAACGAGGAGAAATTCTTCGTAATGGATTCTTTGAAGTTTGATGAGATCAAGACAAAGAAAATGGTAGGCGTTCTTGATGCATTAAAGGTAAACAAAGCACTCGTTGTTCTTGACGGTGAGGATAATGACAACGTAGAGGTTTCTGCAAGAAACATCGCCGGTGTCAGAACCGTTTACTCTAACGCAATCAACGTATATGACATTCTGAAGTATGATACGATCATCATCACAAAGAGTGCTGTAGCAAAGATTGAGGAGGTGTACGCATAATGGCAGATTTGAAATATTATGATGTTATCCAGAAGCCAATCGTGACTGAGAAGTCTATGGCATCTATGGAAGAGAAAAAGTACACATTCGCTGTTCATCCTGATGCTACAAAGAGCCAGGTTAAGGAAGCTGTTGAGAAGCTTTTCGACGGTACAAAGGTTTCAAAGGTAAACACAATGAACTGTGACGGTAAGACTCGCCGCCGTGGAAGAACTCAGGGAAAGACAGCTAAGTATAAAAAAGCGATTGTACAGCTTACAGAGGACAGCAAGGATATTGAGATCTTTGAGGGACTGTAAGATCTGAGTAAGACCTAAATCGCCTGGAAAACCTATCGGGCGGATCAAATATAAGTATTTGAAAGGAGAAAATGTCATGGGAATTAAAACATTTAACCCATATACACCTTCCAGAAGACATATGACAACAATGGATCGTGCTGAGATTACAGCTACAACTCCTGAGAAGTCATTGACCGTGTCTTTAAAGAAGAACGCCGGACGTAACTCACAGGGTAAGATCACTGTAAGACATCGTGGTGGCGGATCAAGAAGAAAATACAGAATTATCGATTTCAAGAGAAATAAGGATGGTATTCCAGCTACTGTTAAGACAATTGAGTACGATCCAAACAGAACAGCAAATATCGCACTGATCAGCTATGCAGATGGTCAGAAAGCATATATCCTCGCTCCGGAGGGACTGAAGGTTGGTCAGAAGATCATGAACGGTCCTGAGGCAGAGATCGCAGTAGGAAACGCACTTCCACTTCAGAACATTCCAGTAGGTTCTCAGGTTCACAACATTGAGCTTTACCCTGGAAAAGGTGGTCAGCTTGTTCGTTCCGCTGGTAACAGCGCACAGCTGATGGCTAAGGAAGGTAAGTATGCAACACTTCGTCTTCCTTCTGGTGAGATGAGAATGGTTCCTATCGTATGCCGTGCAACAATCGGTGTAGTAGGAAACGGTGAGCATGCACTTGTAAACATCGGTAAGGCAGGACGTAAGCGTCATATGGGTATCAGACCTACTGTTCGTGGTTCCGTTATGAACCCTAACGACCATCCACACGGTGGTGGTGAAGGTAAGACAGGTATCGGCCGTCCGGGTCCATGTACTCCTTGGGGCAAGCCTGCACTTGGCTTAAAGACACGTAAGAAGAACAATAAGTCAAATAAACTGATCGTAAGAAGAAGAGACGGAAAGGCTTTGGCGAAATAATCAGCCGGAGCAGTCTATTTGAAGATTGGATTAGCCGTTAAGGCAGAATGGAGGATACAATGGCACGTTCATTAAAAAAAGGACCTTTCGCTGATGCAAGCCTTTTAAAGAAGGTAGACGCTGCAGTCGCATCCGGTGATAAGGCAGTGATCAAAACATGGTCTCGTCGTTCCACTATTTTCCCATCATTCGTAGGTTTAACATTTGCTGTACATGACGGTAGAAAGCATGTACCTGTATATGTAACTGAGGATATGGTAGGACACAAGCTCGGCGAGTTCGTAGCTACCAGAACCTACAGAGGTCACGGTAAGGACGAGAAGAAGGGCCGTTAGTCATTGATGACAGCGGAGAGATAAATCAACAGAGAATCGAAAGGAGGCTTCACAAATGGCTAAGGGGCATAGATCTCAGATTAAGAGAGAGAGAAATGAGAACCAGAAAGACACCAGACCTTCAGCTAAGTTATCTTATGCAAGAGTTTCAGTTCAGAAGGCTTGTTATGTGTTAGATGCCATCAGAGGCAAAGATGTAGAGACAGCAATCGGTATTTTGACATATAATCCAAGATATGCGTCCAGCATTATCTTAAAGTTATTACAGTCTGCAGTTGCAAATGCTGAGAATAACAATGGTATGAATCCTGAGAATTTGTACATTGAAGAGTGTTATGCAAATAAAGGACCGACAATGAAGAGAATCAAACCAAGAGCGCAGGGTAGAGCATACCGTATTGAGAAGAGAATGAGCCACATCACGATCGTTCTCAACGAGCGCTAATCATAAGTTTGCTTCAGATCAGAATTTTTGATCTGTGAAAGGAGATTAAAATGGGACAGAAGGTTAATCCTCATGGTTTAAGAGTCGGTGTTATCAGTGACTGGGATTCCAATTGGTTTGCAGAGGACAAATTTGCAGACTATCTTGTAGAGGACTACAAGATCAGAGAATTTGTAAAAAAGAAATTATACAGCGCTGGTATTTCAAAGATTGAGATTGAGAGACCGACAGATAAAGTAAGAGTTATCATTCACACAGCAAAGCCTGGATTCGTAATCGGTAAGGGCGGTGCTGAGATTGAGAATCTGAAGAAAGAGTTATTAAAGGTTTTAGATCGCAAGGTTGCATTGGATATCAAGATCATGGACATCAAGAATCCGGACAGCCATGCGCAGTTAGTAGCAGAGAATATTGCGCAGCAGCTTGAGAATCGTATCTCCTTCCGTCGTGCAATGAAGTCTGCAATGGGCAGAACGATGAAGACAGGCGCAAAGGGTGTGAAGGCATCTTGCTCCGGACGTCTGGGCGGTGCTGATATGGCTCGTACAGAGTTCTACAGCGAGGGAACAATTCCTCTTCAGACACTTCGTGCAGATATTGATTATGGCTTCGCTGAGGCTGACACAACTTATGGTAAGGTTGGTGTTAAGGTATGGGTTTACCATGGTGAAGTTCTTCCAACCAAGAATAACAAAAAGGAAGGGAGCGATAAATAATGTTAATGCCAAAGAGAGTAAAACATCGCAAGCAGTTCCGCGGTAGAATGACAGGAAAAGCGCTCAGAGGAAACAAGATCACAAATGGTGATTTTGGTATCGTGGCTTTAGAGCCGGCATGGATCAAATCCAACCAGATTGAGGCAGCCCGTATTGCGATGACACGTTATATCAAGCGTGGTGGTAAAGTTTGGATCAAGATTTTCCCTGACAAGCCAGTAACAAAGACTCCTGCCGAGACTCGAATGGGTAAAGGTAAAGGTGCGCTGGAGTACTGGGTAGCTGTTGTAAAACCTGGTCGTGTAATGTTCGAGATTTCAGGTGTATCAGAAGAGGTAGCAAGAGAGGCTTTACGTCTTGCAACTCACAAGTTGCCTGTTAAATGTAAGGTCGTATCTCGTGCAGACTTAGAAGGAGGTGCGGGCAGTGAAGAGTAAGCAGTTTATGGAAGAGTTGAGGAGTAAGTCCGTTACAGAATTAAATGAAGATTTAGTTGCTGCAAAGAAAGAGCTTTTCAATCTGAAGTTCCAGAATGCAACAAATCAGCTGGACAATACGAGCCGTATTAAGGAAGTCAAGAAGAATATCGCAAGAATTCAGACAGTGCTCGCATCCCAGAACTAATTCATTTGATAGAAGCCCTATGGAAAGGAGGACACGATCGTGGAGAGAAATCTTAGAAAGACTCGTGTAGGTAAAGTAGTAAGTGATAAGATGGATAAGACAATCGTTGTTGCAGTAGTTGATAACGTAAAGCATCCACTTTATAACAAGATCATCAAGAGAACTCGTAAGCTGAAAGCTCATGATGAGGAGAATACATGCAAGATCGGTGACAGAGTAAGAGTAATGGAGACCAGACCTTTGTCTAAGGACAAGAGATGGAGACTGGTAGAGGTTATCGAGAAAGCAAAATAATTGTGAGCCGGGTATTAGACGGCAGAATATGGAGGTAATTATGATACAGCAGGAATCAAGACTGAAAGTAGCTGATAATACAGGTGCTAAAGAGCTTCTTTGTATCAGAGTTATGGGTGGTTCAACCAGAAGATATGCAAGTATCGGTGACGTCATCGTTGCTTCTGTAAAAGATGCAACACCAGGCGGTGTTGTAAAGAAGGGTGATGTCGTTAAGGCTGTTGTAGTTCGTACAGTAAACAGCACTCGTCGTCCTGATGGATCCTACATCAAGTTTGATGAGAATGCAGCCGTTATCATCCGTGACGACAAGACACCAAGAGGTACACGTATCTTTGGACCAGTCGCAAGAGAGTTGAGAGATAAGCAGTTCATGAAAATTGTTTCATTAGCACCGGAAGTATTATAAGGAGGGTATCGACAATGGCAACAAGTAAGATTAAAAAAGGCGATACCGTAAAAGTAATCGCCGGTAAAGATAAAGGCCGTGAGGGCAAAGTAACATCCGTTAAGGATGGCAAGGTTATTATCGAGGGAATCAACCAGGTAACAAAGCATACAAAGCCAAATCAGGCAAATCCTCAGGGCGGCATCGTTCAGAAGTCAGCTCCTCTGGATATTTCAAACGTAATGTATGTGAGCAAGGGAAAGGTTTCCCGTGTTGGCTTTAAGGTAGAGGATGGCAAGAAGGTCCGCTACGCAAAAGCAACAGGTGAAGTAATCGACTAATAACTGGAAAGGAGGCAATCTAACGTGGCTCGTTTAAAAGAAATGTATAACAACGAAATCGTTGATGCAATGACCAAGAAATTTGGTTATCAGAATATAATGCAGGTACCTAAGCTCGAGAAGATCGTAGTAAATATGGGTGTCGGCGAAGCAAAAGAGAACTCCAAGATTTTGGATTCTGCAATTGCTGATTTGGAAAAGATCACAGGTCAGAAGGCCGTTACAACAAAGGCAAAGAATTCTGTCGCAAACTTCAAGATTCGTGAGGGAATGCCAATCGGATGTAAGGTAACACTCCGTGGTGAGAAAATGTATGAGTTCCTGGATCGTCTTGTAAACCTCGCACTGCCACGAGTTCGTGACTTTAGAGGTGTTAACCCGAATGCATTCGATGGTAGAGGAAACTACGCTCTCGGTATTAAGGAGCAGCTGATCTTCCCTGAGATCGAGTATGATAAGGTTGACAAGGTCAGAGGTATGGACATTATCGTTGTAACTACCGCTGAGACTGATGAAGAAGCTCGTGAATTATTGGCACAGTTCGGTATGCCATTCAAGAAGTAAGGAGGGAATCTCATGGCTAAGACTTCTATGAAAGTTAAGCAGCAGCGTAAGGCAAAGTTCTCTACAAGAGAATATAGTCGTTGCAGAATTTGTGGTCGCCCACATGCTTATTTAAGAAAATACGGAATCTGCAGAATTTGCTTCCGTGAATTAGCATACAAGGGACAGATCCCAGGCGTGAAGAAAGCAAGCTGGTAAGGAGGTAAAACAAGATGATGACGAGCGATCCAATTGCAGATATGCTTACAAGAATCCGTAATGCGAACACTGCAAAGCATGATACAGTAGATGTACCAAGCTCAAAGATGAAGATCTCTATCGCAGAGATCCTTCTCAAAGAGGGTTATATCAAGAAGTTTGACGTGAATGAAGTTGACGGGATCAAGACAATTCATATCACATTAAAATATGGCGCAGACAAGAACGACAAGATTATTACCGGTCTCAAGAGAATTTCTAAGCCGGGTCTTAGAGTTTATGCTGGCAAAGATGAGCTTCCAAAGGTTCTTGGAGGACTTGGAATTGCTATCATTTCTACCAACAAGGGTGTAATGACAGACAAGGAAGCTAGAAAAGAAAACGTTGGCGGTGAAGTACTGGCATTTATCTGGTAGTCATACCAGATAGTCAGCCACCCATTAAACCAAGAATATGGAGGTGCACGGCATGTCACGAATCGGAAAAATGCCTATCGCGGTACCGGCTGGTGTAACAGTTGATATTGCAGAAAATAATAAAGTGACTGTAAAGGGACCAAAGGGAACACTTGAGAGAGTGCTTCCGGCAGAGATGGAGATCAAGAAAGAGGGAGACGAGATCATCGTTAACCGTCCAAACGATCTTAAGAAGATGAAATCTCTCCATGGTCTTACAAGAACTCTGATCAACAACATGGTTGTTGGTGTAACAGAGGGATATGAGAAGAAGCTCGAAGTTAACGGTGTTGGTTACAGAGCTGTAAAGAAGGGAAAGCTTCTTACGCTGTCCCTGGGATATTCTCATCCGGTAGAGATGGAAGATCCTGAAGGAATCGAAGTTGTAGTTGAGGATGCTAACACACTGGTTGTTAAGGGAATCGACAAGGAAAAGGTTGGCCAATACGCTGCTGAAATCAGAGAAAAGAGAGCTCCGGAGCCTTATAAGGGTAAGGGTATTAAGTATGCTGATGAAGTAATCAGACGTAAGGTTGGTAAGACCGGTAAGAAATAATATAAAGGAGTGAAAATACGATGATTAAAAAGCAGTCAAGAAGTGATGTTCGTGTGAAGAAACACATGAAGGTTCGTAATCGTCTTTCAGGCACAGCCGAGAGACCACGTTTAGCTGTATTTAGAAGCAATAATCATATGTACGCACAGGTTATTGATGATACCGTAGGAAATACTCTGGTTTTCGCTTCTACCCTTCAGAAAGATGTGAAGGACGGTCTTGAGAAGACAAATAACGTAGATGCAGCAGCAAAGCTTGGTGAGATCATCGCCAAGAAAGCTTTAGATAAAGGAATTAACACAGTAGTATTTGACCGTGGCGGTTTTGTATATCAGGGCAAGGTAAAAGCTTTGGCTGAGGCAGCCAGAGAAGCAGGCTTGAATTTCTAAGATTAGGAGGAGAACTCATGAAACGTACAATTATTGACCCAAGCCAGTTAGGTGAGCTGGAAGATAATGTAGTAACGATTAAGCGTGTAACCAAGGTAGTTAAGGGTGGACGTAATATGAGATTTACTGCATTAGTAGTAGTTGGCGATAAGAACGGACATGTAGGTGCTGGCCTGGGTAAGGCCACAGAGATTCCTGAGGCTATCCGTAAAGGAAAAGAAGCTGCAGAGAAGAACCTTGTTGAAGTTCCTATCGATGAGAACGGAAGTGTGCCACATGACTTCAATGGTAAGTTCGGCAGTGCATCTGTATTGATTAAGAAGGCTCCAGAAGGTACTGGAATCATCGCCGGTGGTCCGGCGCGTGCCGTACTTGAGCTTGCAGGATACAAGAACATTCGTACAAAGTCTCTTGGTTCAAACAACAAGCAGAACGTTGTACTTGCAGCAATCGAGGGACTTAAGAACCTTAAGACTCCTGAGGAAGTTGCAAAGGCTCGTGGTATTTCTGTAGAAGAGCTGTTAGGCTAAAAGGAGGATCAAAATGGCAGGAAAGTTAAAGGTTACATTAGTGAAATCTACGATCGGTGCCATTCCAAAGCATCGTGCAACAGTAGAAGCTCTTGGCTTAAAGAAACTTAATAAGTCTGTTGAGCTTCCTGACAATGATGCTGTCAGAGGAATGATCTGGCATGTAAAGCATCTTGTAAAGGTAGAAGAGATCTAAACAGGATATATGTCAAACGAAAGAAATGTCTCATAAATATGGGGCATTTTTTTTGTTTAGGATTGAGCCTAAAATTTGGGCCTAAAATAATAAAAAATTCTTTTCAATCAGAGAATTATATGTTATAGTATATGATGTGTCATTTTACAGACACGTGTAACAATTGCGAGGGTAAATGAGATCACCGTTCTCATTTAAGGGGTATTGGTCATACCCTGCGTCGGAATCGGTCAATCCGCAAAATGGCCGGGAAAGCGCACAGCCCGTTAGTATTTATAATCAGGAGGTAATTACAATGAATTTATCAACACTCAGACCAGCAGAAGGCTCAAAGCAGAGCAACAATTTCAGAAGAGGCCGTGGCCATGGATCAGGAAACGGTAAGACAGCAGGTAAGGGACATAAGGGTCAGAAGGCTCGTTCAGGCGCACCACGTCCAGGTTTCGAGGGTGGTCAGATGCCACTGTACAGACGTATTCCTAAGAGAGGTTTCACAAACATCAACTCTAAGGAGATCGTTGCAATCAATGTAGATAAGCTTAACAAGTTTGAAGATGGTGCAGTCGTTACTGTAGCTTCTTTGCTTGAGGCAGGTGTTATCAGTAATCCTAAGGATGGAGTTAAGATACTCGGAAATGGAGAATTAACTAAGAAGCTCACAGTTCAGGTAAATGCATTCAGTAAGAGTGCTGCTGAGAAGATCGAAGCTCTTGGTGGAAAAGCTGAGGTGATCTAAGGATGTTCGAAACAGTCCGCAATGCATTTAAGATTAAGGATTTGAGAAAAAAGATCCTTTACACATTCTTCATTCTTGTTGTAGTGCGTATCGGATGCCAGCTTCCAATCCCGGGCGTAGACGCTGACTATATTTCACAGTGGTTTGCAGATCAGAACTCCCTGGATTTCTTTAATCAGTTGACCGGTGGTTCTTTTGAGAAAATGTCTATTTTCGCATTGAACATTACACCGTATATCACATCTTCCATTATTTTACAGCTGCTCACGATCGCAATTCCTCGTCTCGAGGAGCTGCATAAGGACGGCGAAGAGGGAAGAAAGAAAATCTCTGAGTATACGAGATATGTAACAATCGCACTTTCTCTGATGGAGAGTGCTGCTATGGCGATCGGCTTTGCAAGTCAGGGTCTGTTGACCGGTGGTGCTACTTTTACATCCATCACAGTTTGTATCGTATCCATGACAGCAGGTTCTGCTCTTCTGATGTGGCTTGGTGAGCAGATTACAGAGCACGGTGTAGGAAATGGTATCTCCATTATCCTGTTATACAACATCGTATCCCGTATGCCTGAGGATATGAGCTCATTGTTCAATAAGTTCGTAAAGAACGCAACAACAACAGTAAACAGTCTGCTTGCAGCTGTTATCATTATCGGTGTACTGGTAGGCATGGTTGTATTCATTATCTATCTTTCCGATGGTGAGAGAAGAATCAGCGTACAGTATTCCCAGAAGACCAGAGGTCGTAAGCTTGTTGGTGGTCAGTCTTCTCATATTCCACTGAAGGTCAACACCGCAGGCGTTATCCCAGTGATCTTTGCAGGTTCTCTGTTCTCTATGCCGATCGTTATTGCAAACTTTGCAGGTGTTCAGCCGGCATCCGGTGCCGGGGCATCACTTTTCCAGAAATTCCTGAAGGTGCTGAACCAGAATGCATGGTGTAATTTAGAGAGCTGGGGCGAGTTTAAGTACACATTAGGTCTTGTCGTATATATTGCATTGATCATCTTCTTTGCATACTTCTATACATCGATCACCTTCAATCCACAGGAGATTGCCATGAATATGAAGAAGCAGGGTGGATTTATTCCGGGTATCCGTCCGGGTAAGCCGACGATGGATTACCTGACCAATGTACTCAACAGCATCATCTTTATCGGTGCAGCTGGTCTGTCCTTTGCATCCTTTGTTCCGATCTTTGTATCCGGTGCATTTGGTGCAGACGTATCCTTCGGTGGTACATCTATGATCATTATCGTAGGTGTTGTCATCGAGACACTGAAGCAGATCGAGTCACAGATGCTGGTTCGTCATTACAGAGGCTTTATCAGCGAGTAATTGCTGCAGTACCTTTGTGAGATATAGACAGAGGCAGAGGAGGAGCTTTGCTCCGATTTTACCGAAGTATTTCATAAGAGAAGATCAGGATCTCCTGTATCCGTGCACAGCCACTGCATGGATACAGGAGATTTTGGTATATAGAGATCCTTATAACATATCGGAAAGCAAAGATAAAATATCAGCAGGGGCAAAGCGTCAGGTTGTTTTTGGTACATCGGAAGCGGATTGTTTTTTACAATTGTGCCACGGTGCATATTGTATCAATGGATAATTTTGGGTATAATAAAAAGGATTTACGACAATAGAAATGACAGGTTTAATAAATAGAATCTGTTACAATATGGAAATGAGGATTAAAATGGAAAAACCAATCTTATATATTGTAATTCCGTGTTATAACGAGGAAGAAGTGCTGCCGATCACCAGCGGCGAGTTTCTGACCAAGATCAACGAACTGGCGGGGGAGGGAAAGATTTCTGACCAAAGCCGGGTACTTTTTGTGAACGATGGAAGCCGGGATAAAACATGGGAGATCATCACAGGGCTGGCACAGCAGGACGAGCACTTTATCGGAATCGCCCAGAGCCGGAACCGTGGTCATCAGAATGCCGTGCTGGCCGGTCTGATGGAGGCAAAGGATAAGGCAGACATTACAATCTCCATTGACTGCGACGGGCAGGACGATATCAACGCGATGAATGATATGGTGGATGCGTATCTGGACGGCTGCGAGGTCGTTTATGGTGTGCGCAGCAAGCGCGACACAGATACATTTTTTAAACGGTTTACGGCAGAAAGTTTTTATAAGCTCCTCTATGCCATGGGGGCAGAGGTGGTCTTCAATCATGCAGATTACCGCCTGGTATCCTCACGGGTTCTGCAGGAGTTTGCCAATTTTAAAGAGGTCAATCTTTTCCTGAGGGGAATGTTTCCTTTGGTTGGGTTTAAGAGCACCAGCGTATATTACGAACGCCATGAACGCATTGCCGGGGAGAGTCATTATCCGCTGCGGAAAATGCTGGCATTGGCATTTGACGGCATTACCAGCCTGAGTATCAAACCGATCCGGATCATTACCGGCCTCGGAACCTTTATATCTCTGCTGAGTTTTCTGGCGATCATCTGGACCTTTGTGATGGTATACATGAAAAATAGTGTCGTGGGATGGGCAAGTACCATCAGCATCATCTGCTTTATCGGCGGAGTGCAGCTCATCTGTCTCGGGGTGCTGGGAGAATATATTGGCAAGATCTATATGGAAGTCAAGCACAGACCACGGTACATTATCAGCGAACGGACCTGGGACGAGAACGGGGAGGATTGATGCTTTGCAGCATTGTTCAGCCGTTGTTTGCCGAGAACGTCAAAGCCTGTAAAAAACGGTTGAAAAATAAACCACCTTGGGGTATCATATACTATGAACGTTTTTTGAGACGTAAGGGTATGATGTAAGTGAAAGGAGAATATATTCATGAAGATTATTATGTTGGGGGCACCTGGTGCCGGAAAAGGAACACACGCTGGCAAGATTTCAGAGAAGTATGGCATTCCTCATATTTCCACCGGTGATATTTTCCGTGAGAATATCAAAAACGGTACAGAGCTTGGAAAGAAAGCAAAGGGTTATATGGATGCCGGCGAGCTTGTTCCGGATGAGCTTACCTGTGATCTTGTTGTTGACAGAATTCATCAGGACGATGCCAGGAACGGTTATGTGCTGGATGGATTCCCAAGAACAATCCCACAGGCAGAGGCTTTGACAAAGGCTCTGGCAGCTACCGGCGAGAAGGTTGATTATGCGATCGAGATCAACCTTGACGATCAGGTCATTATCGACAGAATGAGTGGCAGAAGAGTCTGCTCATGTGGTGCAACCTATCATATTGTAAATATTCCTCCGAAGAAAGAGGGAATTTGTGATAAATGTGGAAAAGAGCTTGTGATCCGTAAGGATGATGAGCCGGAGACTGTAAAGAAGAGACTGGAAGTTTATCATGAGCAGACAGCTCCGTTGATCGATTATTATAAGAAAGAAGGCATTCTTCGTGTAATCGATGGAACGACAGGATTAGAGCAGGGCTTCAAGGATATCTGTGCAATCCTGGATGAGAAATAGGATCAGACGATAATCACACCGGCGGATTTCCAGCCGTGTCGGCGCGACGACTAAAAATTCATTATTATAGATGAGGAAAGAAGGCATATTATGTCAGTAACAATTAAATCAGAACATGAGATTGAGCTTATGAGAGAATCCGGACGTATTATGGCAGAGGTTCATAAGGAGATGGCAAAGATCATCCGTCCGGGAATCACTACGATGGATATCAACCGCAGAGGGGAGGAAGTTATCCGCGATTACGGCTGCATTCCATCCTGTCTGAATTATCAGGGATATCCGGCATCAATCTGTGTATCTGTCAACGATGAGGTGGTTCACGGGATCCCAAGCAAAAAAAGAGTGCTGAAGGAAGGAGATATTGTCAGTCTGGACACATGTGTCGAGTATAAGGGCTACAATTCCGACGCCGCCAGAACCCATGCTGTAGGAAAGATCTCTGAGGAGGATCAGCGGCTGATTGATATCACCCGCCAGTGTTTCTTTGAGGGCATCCGGTATGCAAGAGCCGGTCATCATCTGTTTGAAATATCCAAGGCGATACAGGATTTTGCAGAGTCCAACGGATACGGCGTTGTGCGTGACCTCTGTGGTCACGGTCTTGGCAGGAAAATCCATGAGGAACCGCAGATTCCGAATTATAAACCGATCGGACGTGGAATGAAGCTTCGTCCGGGTATGACGCTGGCAATCGAACCGATGATCAACCAGGGAACCTGGGAGGTCTGGGTGCTTGAGGATGACTGGACTGTAGTGACGCAGGATTCCAAGAAATCTGCCCACTATGAAAACACCGTTCTGATCACCGAGGGAGAACCGGAGCTTCTGACGTATCCTGACTGGGATCACAATTATGACACGTTAAAAGCATAGAATGGAGGAAATATGTCAAAGGAAGATGTAATTGAAATTGAAGGTATCGTAGTGGAGAAGCTGCCAAATGCCATGTTTAAGGTAGAGCTTGAGAATGGTCACCAGGTGCTGGCGCATATCAGCGGAAAGCTTCGCAAGAACTTTATCCGTATCCTGCCGGGCGATAAGGTAACCATGGAAATGTCTCCATACGATCTGACAAAGGGACGTATTACCTGGAGAGATAAATGATTCTTTAAACCAGTTCATAAACGGGGATATCTTTACTGAGAAGGTGGAGATATCCCCGTTTTTTGTTACTATTCACAACCGTCACTGCCCGCAGACCACAGCCCGCTGCAAAACCGGCGGCTAGAGTCCGTGCTTCGCACGTCCACTGGCTGAGGTTGTGGGCAGTGATAGCTTACACGCAGCTTTCTACATAAAATACCTTGCATAAGCGAGCTTGTGCAGGTCTTTCCAGTGGAAAGCTGCTGTGAATAGTAACGTTTTTTACAAAAAATAAAACTTGTACTTGCATAGACATAAAAATTGTGATATAGTGGTTAATGGACTTTTCTGAAAGGAGGTTATTGCTGTGAAAGTTAGATCTTCAGTAAAACCGATTTGCGAAAAATGTAAGGTCATCAAGAGAAAGGGTCGTATCAGAGTAATCTGTGAGAACCCTAGACACAAACAGAGACAGGGCTAATGAGAGAACAGAAACCAAAGCGGATACTTTGGCTTTTCTGTTGTTAAGATAGAACTTGCTTTCTGTAATTATAGTACGTTATTTCGTACTATGACATTGTAGACGGACTGATTCCCCGTCTCATCCGTACGATGTGTCATTTTCATTGTTGGATGGTCCTGCCACGGCAGATGATGACTGCGGCATAGATCGATCGTCAATTCGCAGGCGATCCCGAGGGGCAGCAATAGTGCGGCCATAGAGAAAAATGTCTATGCAGTGGGATTACAATTTAAAGCGGCTGAAGATGAAGGAACCATCTATTCCCTCATCGGAATCACTGAAAGCACGGGAGGCATTCCTGTGTGACCGGCAGTTTTACCTGCCACGGAACTATAGTAAAACTTAAAAATTAACGGAGGTGTAAAGTACACATGGCTCGTATTAGTGGTGTAGATTTACCAAGAGAGAAGCGTGTAGAGATCGGTCTTACCTATATTTACGGTATCGGACTTGCAAGCTCTAAGCGTATTTTGGCAGAAGCTAATGTCAATCCTGACACTCGTGTCAAGGATCTTACGGACGAGGAAGTATCCCGTATCCGTGATGTCATCGATGAGACACAGACAGTAGAGGGTGATCTTCGTAGAGAGATCGCTATGAACATCAAGAGATTACAGGAAATCGGATGTTACAGAGGTATTCGTCATAGAAAGGGTCTGCCGGTTCGTGGACAGAAGACAAAGACAAATGCCAGAACTCGTAAGGGTCCTAAGCGTACTGTCGCTAATAAGAAAAAGTAATTTAGGTAGGAACAGTTAGACACTCTACCAAAATCTAACTAGGAGGGTTTGATAATGGCTAAAGTAGCAACAAAGAAGGCAACAAAGAAGCGTGTCAAGAAGAATGTCGGACATGGACAGGCACACATTCAGTCTTCCTTTAATAATACAATCGTTACGCTTACAGATTCAGAAGGAAATGCTATTTCCTGGGCAAGCGCAGGCGGATTAGGATTCAGAGGATCCAAGAAGTCAACTCCATATGCAGCTCAGATGGCTGCAGAGACAGCAGCAAAAGCGGCTCTGCCACATGGTTTGACCTCTGTTGACGTTATGGTTAAGGGGCCTGGTTCAGGCCGTGAGGCAGCAATTCGTGCACTGCAGGCATGCGGTATTGATGTAACAAGCATCAGAGACGTAACACCGGTACCACATAATGGATGCCGCCCACCGAAGCGTCGTCGTGTTTAATCAATGATTACCAGATTAGGAGGATATAGAAATGGCAAGAGATATGACGCCTGTACTGAAGAGATGTAGAGCTCTTGGTATTGAGCCTGCATACATGGGACTTGATAAGAAGTCTAAGAGAAATGTTCGCACTGGCAGAAAGCCAAGTGAGTATGCATTACAGTTAAAAGAGAAGCAGAAAGCAAAATTTATCTACGGTGTTCTTGAGAAACCATTCCGTAACAATTTTGCAAAGGCACAGAAGTTAAAATACGGTACAACCGGTGAGAACCTTATGATTCTCCTTGAGCAGAGACTGGACAACGTAGTATTCCGTATGGGATATGCACGTACCAGAAAAGAGGCTCGTCAGATCGTTGGTCACAAGCATGTACTTGTAAATGGAAAGTGCGTAAATATTCCATCTTATACCGTTAAGCCGGGTGACAAGATCGAGATCAAGGAAAAGGTTAAGGGATACCAGAGATATAAAGATGTTCTGGAGACAACCGAGGGCAGACTGATCCCTGACTGGCTTGAGGCTGATCATGAGACTCTGACTGGTACGGTTAAGGAAATTCCTACAAGAGAGCAGATTGATGTTCCTGTAAATGAAGTGCTTATCGTCGAGTTATATTCTAAGTAATAACCGGATAGCATGTGAGCATAAACCCAAAAGGAGGGTCCTGGAGTGCTTGATTTTAAAGAACCAAATATTGAGATTGTTGAGATTTCAGAAGATAAGAAATATGGACGTTTTGTTGTAGAACCTCTGGAAAGAGGGTACGGTACGACTTTGGGTAATTCTCTCAGAAGAATTATGCTTTCATCATTGCCGGGTACAGCTGTTAGTCATATTAAGATTGATGGCGTCGTTCATGAGTTCAGTTCTATCCCTGGAGTAAAGGAAGATGTGACAGAGATCATCATGAACATCAAGAGTTTAGCAATCAAAAACAACAGCGACTCCGATGAAGTTAAGACAGCATATATCGAGGCTTCCGGCGAAGGCGTAGTTACAGCAGCAGATATTCAGGTAGATTCCGATATCGAGATCGTGAACCCTGATCAGGTAATCGCTACACTCAGTGGTGGTCCTGACTGCAAGCTCTACATCGAGATGACGATTGTCAATGGACGTGGTTATGTCAGCTCTGACAAGAATAAGAGAGATGACCTGCCGATCAATGTGATCGCCATTGACTCTATCTTCACTCCGGTAGAGAGAGTAAATATTCAGATTGAAAATACTCGTGTTGGTCAGATTACAGATTATGATAAGCTGACACTTGAGATATTCACAAACGGAACGATCGAGCCAAGCGATGCTGTCAGTCTGGCAGCAAAGGTGCTCAGCGTTCATTTGAACTCATTCATCAACCTTTCAGAGAATGCAAAGAAGGCAGTGATCATTGCACCATCTGAGGAAGATGACAAGGAGAAAGTTCTCGAGATGAACATCGACGAACTGGAGCTTTCCGTTCGTTCATACAACTGCTTGAAGAGAGCAGGTATCAATACAGTTGAGGAACTGTGTAACCGTACATCAGAGGACATGATGAAAGTAAGAAACCTTGGACGTAAGTCTTTGGACGAGGTTTTAGCAAAGTTAAATGAATTAGGTCTTTCTCTGAATTTAGGAGAGGATAATTAGGAGGTAAGCAAATGGCAGGCTATAGAAAACTTGGAAGAACTTCCAGCCAGAGAAAAGCGTTGCTTCGTAATCAGGTAACAGATCTGCTTTACTACGGAAAGATTATTACTACAGAGGCTAAGGCAAAGGAAATCCGCAAGATCGCAGAGGGAATCATTGCACTGGGAATCAAGGAGTGCAATAACTTCGATACCGTAACTGTTACTGCTAAGGTAGCACGTAAGGATAAAGATGGTAAGAGAGTAAAAGAGGTTGTAGACGGTAAGAAAGTAACTGTTTATGACAATGTTGAGAAGGAGATTAAAAAGGATCAGCCTTCCAGACTTCACGCAAGACGTCAGATGCAGAAGACTCTGTACAAGATCACAGAGGTTCCTGCAGATGCTCAGGGCCGTAAGAATGGCACAAAGACAGTTGATGTTTCCAACATCGTACTGGATGAGCTGGGACCAAAGTATGCTGAGCGTAACGGCAATGGTGGTTACACTCGTATCGTGAAGATTGGTCAGCGTAAGGGAGATGCTGCTATGCAGGTACTCATCGAGCTGGTATAATTGAATCTTTGAAAATAGAGGGCGTGCATGATATGTGCACGCCTTTTGTTTTAAAAGTTGTCTCAGTAGAAATTGCGAACGATACAGGAAAGGTGAGGACATGCAGCCGATCATTGATGCAACGAATTTAGTACATGAGTATTCCCGGAGGGATGAAGAGGGAAATGTTACTGGGATCAACCGGGCACTGGATGGAGTGACTCTTCAGGTGAAGGAAGGAGACTTTATTGCGGTACTGGGAGCAAACGGTTCCGGCAAATCCACATTTGCCAAGCACTTAAATGCTCTTTTAACTCCGACGGAGGGAACTTTGTATGTAGGTGGCATGGAGTGCGGAGATCATACAAAGGATCTGGACATCCGCAAGACCGTGGGGATGGTATTTCAGAATCCGGACAACCAGATCATTTCCAATGTGGTGGAGGAGGATGTGGGATTTGGACCCGAAAATATCGGTGTTCCCACGGATGAGATATGGAAGAGAATGGAAGAGGCTCTAAAAAATGTGGGCATGTATGCCTATCGTAAAAACTCGCCCAATAAGCTTTCCGGAGGACAGAAACAGCGGGTGGCGATTGCCGGTATCCTTGCGATGAAGCCGAAGTGTATTATTCTCGATGAGTCAACGGCAATGTTGGATCCGGGCGGAAGGAAGGCGGTCATTGACACCATCAGCCGGATCAACCGGGTGGAAAAGATTACTGTGATCGTCATTACTCATTATATGGAAGAGGTTACAGGAGCCGACTATGTCTATGTCATGGACAGCGGCAAGGTTGTGATGGAAGGCTCACCGCGGGAAATTTTTGCCAGAAGTCATGAGCTGGAGGAGCACCGGCTGGCCGTGCCGGAAGCAGTAAAGGTTGCAATGCTGCTCCGGGAGAAAGGGATTTCCCTGCCGGAGGATATTCTGGATCAGAAGGAGCTTGTGGACGCATTGGAAAAATTGTGGATCTAACGATAGAAAGGTGAATGAACATGTCGATTCGGCTGGAAAATGTGAATTACATTTATGGAGAGGGAACCGGGCAGGAAAAATGGGCATTAAAAAATATAAATCTGACGCTTCATGATAATGAGTTTGTGGGAATTGTCGGTCATACGGGTTCCGGAAAGTCTACTTTGACACAGCTGTTAAACGGTCTGGAAAAACCGTCCTCCGGTCAGATCCTTTATAATGAGCAGGATATTCAGGGGGATGGATTTTCCAAAAAGGAGCTTCGCCAGAAGGTAGGCCTGGTTTTTCAGTATCCGGAGCATCAGTTGTTTGAGGTTTCCGTGATCAAGGATGTGGAATTTGGACCGAGAAATCTGGGACTGACGAATCTGGAGATCGAGAAGCGTTCCTTTGATGCCTTAAAGCAGGTAGGCATCAGTGATGATCTGCTGGATGTGGCACCCTTTGCCCTTTCCGGAGGGCAGAAAAGACGTGTGGCGATCGCAGGTGTACTTGCCATGCAGCCGGAGGCGCTGATCCTGGACGAACCCACAGCAGGTCTTGATCCGGCGGGACGCACGGAGATTCTGGAGCTGCTGCAGAAGCTTCACCGGGAAAGAAATATTGCGATAATATTGGTTTCTCATAGTATGGATGATGTGGCACGTTATGCGGAGCGGATCCTGGTGATGAATCAGGGAGAACTTGTACTGGATGGAGCACCGGAAAAGGTATTCCGTTATCGGAAAGAGCTTCGGGAGATTGGTCTGGATGTGCCGCAGTCTACCAACATATTATATGAATTGCGGGACAGAGGCATGGATCTTGACGTCAATGGGATCACGCCGGAGCAGGCAGCACAAAATATCGCAGATTATTTGAGGAGGCAGTCATGATCAGAGACATCACCATAGGCCAGTATTATCAGGGGGAATCCCTGATCCATAAGCTGGATCCGAGATTGAAGGTCGTGGGAGTGCTGGTTTATCTCATCTCCCTATTCTGTTTTCGTTATGTCATAGGTTTTCTGGTGGCGGGACTGTTCTTCGTACTGGTGCTGAAGCTGTCCAAGGTGCCGTTTCGTTATGTGATCAAGGGATTGAAGCCAATTCTGTTTCTGTTGATCTTTACTGCGGCATTAAATCTTTTGTGGACACCGGGAGAAACCATATGGCGGTTTGGTATCTTGAATCTCACCAAAGAGGGGATTTATAAATGTATCTTTATGGCACTGCGTCTGATCTTGCTGATCATTGGATCATCGCTGCTTACGCTGACCACCACGCCGAATCAGCTGACTGATGCCATGGAGCATCTGCTGGGACCGCTAAAGCGTTTGGGGGCACCGGTTCATGAGGTTGCCATGATGATGAGCATTGCCCTGCGTTTTATACCGATCCTGCTGGAGGAAACGGACAAGATCATGAAAGCACAGATGTCCAGAGGTGCCGATTTTGAGTCAGGAAATCTGATGCACCGGCTGCGTGGTATGATCCCGCTTCTGGTGCCGTTATTTGTGTCTGCCACAAGGCGTGCTAATGAGCTTGCCTATGCTATGGATGCCCGCTGCTATAACGGCGGTGCCGGAAGGACGAAGATGAAGCCACTCAAGTACCATGGCAGAGATTATAAGGGCTATGGGGTGCTGTCGGTTTATCTGGTGCTGCTGGTTATGGTAACGAGGGTTGTGGCAATTTAGTATTGATCCATAGAATAGAAAGTCCGGAGCAGAGACGAAAGACAAAGGCGGAAAATTTTGTTCCTGCAGCCCGGGGGCTGCAGGAACCGGAATGAAAATGGTTATCAGGAGGACGAATCAGATGGTGTCAGGGAGTTCAGACAAAATGACCGGAAATCCGCAAGCAACCCGCAGGATTCTTCTGCGGGTTGCTTATGATGGAACAAATTATCACGGCTGGCAGGTGCAGTCCAATGCCGCAACAATCGAGGGAGAATTAAACCGTGTTTTAACACAGCTTACCGGTGAGGAGATTCAAGTAACCGGTGCCAGCCGGACGGATGCCGGTGTCCATGCCCTGGGCAATGTAGCGGTTTTTGATACGGCATCCCGGATCCCGGCGGAAAAGTTTTCCTATGCGCTCAATCAGCGGCTGCCGGAGGATATCGTGATCCAGTCCTCTGTACAGGTAGCAGATGACTTCCATCCGAGACACTGCGACTGCCGCAAAACATATGAATACGATATCTTAAATCGTACCTTTCCTTTGCCGGCTTACCGCAACACCGCATATTTCCTGTATGGAGATCTGGATCTGGATGCCATGCGAAAGGCATGTCAGGCATTCCTGGGAGAGCATGATTTTGCTTCCTTCTGTGCGGCGGGAGCACAGGTGCAGACCACGGTGCGGACAATCTACAGCCTGGAGGTGCTGGAGCAGCCGCTGGGAAGCAACGGGCGGACAGAGGCGCAGCGCAGTCAACGGACGCAGTCAGAGACGATAGAATTGCAGCCGGACAAAGCGAGGCTGCAGGGACCGCAGATACAGCAAGCGCCGGAACGCCTTCTGACCATCCGTGTCCGGGGAAACGGCTTCCTCTACAATATGGTGCGGATTATTGCCGGCACTCTGGTAGAAGTTGGCAGAGGGCACATCCGGCCGGAGGAGATCGAAGGGATCATTGCTGCCTGCGACCGGGCAAAAGCGGGGCCGACGGCACCGGCGAGAGGACTTCGGCTGGTGGAGATCGCATATGGGGAGAGCATGCCCGATTAGTTGAAAATGAGGATTCTTTGGTGTATAATTAAACATTGAATATACAATAGCGAGGACTGTTTCATGAATAAAAAGAAAAAAGATATAAATTTTAAAAGAAATTATATATTTCTGGGTATAGTGGTCGTATTACTGGGAATTGTTTCGTATTTTTCCCTAAATATCTACAAGTACCAAAAAGGACAGTTAAATCCTCAGATTGACAGTATTACCGGATATCAGGTGGATGGCTCTAATTATACTGTTTCAGAGGAGGAACACAATATGGTGCTTTCGGGACTGCCGGAAGATTCCAGGGAGCTTATTCTTTATTTTAATCAGGCGGTCGAAACAGACACCGTAGAACATGTGATACTTTGTCGGGCGGGAGAAGCAGTGCGTCAGATTGACACATCCATCGTGGCGGGACAGGCTTTTAATGCTGTGAAATATGCGGACAAAGATATCGACAGTATTGTTTTATCCATTGATGGGAATTTCGATCTTGCGGGAATTGTCAGCCAGTGTACGCTGGAAGCAGATGGAGATCAGAAGACAAAACTGAGTGTGGAAATGATCATCTGTGTGATCATCCTGCTTATCATTGCCGGTGGGGTAGCATGGACTTCGCAGGTGGATTCCTGGATCTCAACATTGTTTTTTGTGCCGGGGAAAGTGTGTGATACCCTGAAAAGCAGGGATTTCTGGAAAGAGGCGGGAGTGTGCGTGCTGGCTGTTGCAGCGGGGAATATTTTATGGATCTTTGCCAGAGGCCGTTTGATGGAACCTGCCTGGAAGGGGACAATGCCAAATTATCTGTTTGGCAGTATGGCAGGAATTCTGATGTTTATGCTGGTACGCTATCTTATTGTAAAGAAAACGTCATTTGAAAGATTATATCTGGGATGCGGATTATTGATGGGGGCAGTACTGGCAATTCTGCTTCCGCTGCATTTGAATGTATCGTGGGACGATCAGATCCATTTTAATTATGCCGTATGTTTTTCTCATGGCAATCGAAATGTTCAGTCAATTGCAGAGAATGATTATTATAACAGTTGTTTTCAGCAGTATATGAAGGAACTGGGAAATTCGGACCGCAAAACCTTATCTGCTGTTCTTGATGATAAAAAGGCAGATCACGGATATGTGGAAGGTGAGATTGGAGTGTTACAGCTTTATAAGGTGATCGTATATCTTCCGGTGGCAGTTACCCTGCTTCTGGCGAGAGGTCTCGGAATCCCGGTAAGCATTTATATTATATTAGGACGTATGGCATCCATATTGTTTTATGTATACGTTGTTTATCGGGGAATGAGGCATTTGAAATCCGGCAAAGTTGTTATGGCAACCGCTTCCATGGTTCCAATCGCATTATTTGTTTCTGCAAATTATAATTATGATTACTGGCTGATCGCTTTGATATCGTACTCTTTTGCAAGGCTGATCGGAGAATACCAGAGACCGGAGGAAGTAATCACATGGAAGAGCCTCGCCGTGATAGTAGGAAGCTTTGGAATCGCCAGTGTGGTTAAGCCGGTCTATGTACCATTGCTTGGACTTTTGATGTTTCTTCCGAAGTCAAAATTCAAAACAAAAAATAACTGGTATCTGTATATCGGCTTTTTCGTTGTTCTCATATTGGGAATGGCGGCCGTGATCGGGAAACTGGTATTTGGAGGCGGTCTTGGCAGCGGAGACGTGCGTGGTGGCGAGGCTGTTGATGCGGCGGCACAGATCCAATATATTATCAATCATCCAAAGACCTTTATGCAGACATTAATGACCTTTATGAAAACATATATATCCCCGGCGAGTATCAAGCTGGATCTGGTGGATACGGCGTACATTCCTCGTAAGGAATGGCTGGGAAGCTGGGTATTTGTATGGCTTATTCTGGCTGCGTTTTTTGACCGGGACAGGGATATCAACCGCAGGATCAGTTGGATGCCGAAAGCTGCAGTGGTGCTGCTTGCCTTTGTATGTGCCTGTGCTGCAGCGGCTGCAATGTATATTGTCTTTACTCCGGTAGGAGAGGGCAATATATATGGATGTCAGGGAAGATATCTGCTGCCGATTCTATTTCCTCTTATGGGAGTATTATCTTCAATCCGTTTTCTGGTCATTCCGTTAAAGGACGGGAAAAAACGGTGGATGGAGACCGTTGCGATGACAGGAAGTGTGATCATGGCAGGTATCATGATGACAAGCTTTGTTTAATGAAGAGAGGAACGAAATGGAACAGAAAAAAGGACAGTTGGCTGCTGTTGAAATGTTAAAAAAGAGCGTTCAGAATCATCAGATGATACTGAAGCTTGCAAAAAACGATTTTAAAACAAGATATGCAGGTTCCTATTTTGGAATATTTTGGGCATTTGTTCAGCCGATAGTGACCATATTATTGTACTGGTTTGTATTTCAGATCGGATTTCGCTCCCAGCCGGTAGGGGATTATCCCTTTGTGCTGTGGCTGACAGCAGGACTTGTTCCCTGGTTTTATTTTTCCGATGCATGGAATGGTTCGACGGCAGCTTTGATCAGCTACAGTTTTCTTGTAAAAAAGGTCGTTTTTGATATTGAAATATTACCGGCGATCAAAGTGGTTGCAGCATTTTTGATCAATGTTTTTTTCACGGTGTTTATGCTGTTTATGTTTATTGTGAATGGGCATATGCCATCCATTCATGCATTGCAGTTAATATATTCCCTGTTTTGTATTACCGTTTTTTCCTGGGGACTTGGCTGTTTTACGTCAGCTGTTGTGGTGTTTATCCGGGATCTCGGACACTTTTTGGGGGTTGCCCTGCAGGTTTTGATGTGGCTGACACCGATCATGTGGAATTTTGATATGATTGACAAGTATCCGAAGTTGCAGATGCTGATGAAGGTGAATCCGGTATTTTATATTATACAGACATATCGTGATGCCGTATTTGACGGTCCATGGTTTTGGCAGCGTACAGGATGGACAATATATTTCTGGGTGCTGACGGTTGTTGTGTTTGTCGTGGGGGCGGAAGTCTTCCGTAAACTGAAACCGCATTTTGCGGATGTATTGTAAAAACGATATTTGATGGTCTACGATAATGTGGCAGGAGGAAATGCATGGAAACAAAGATGGAGACGGGGGAAATCAGGATCCGTGATCTGACGAAGGTATATCATTTATATGAAAAAAATACAGACCGCATAAAGGAAACATTCTTGAAAAAAAGATATTCCAAAGATCATTATGCACTCAACCATATTGATCTGGATGTTAAAAAGGGAGAATCGGTGGGGATTGTCGGAACCAACGGTTCCGGAAAATCGACATTGTTAAAGCTGATCACAGGGGTAGTTTCGCCATCAGAGGGAGAATTGAAGACCCAGGGAAAGATTGCTGCATTATTGGAATTGGGAGCTGGTTTTAACCCGGAGTATACCGGTCTGGAGAATATATATTTGAATGGAACCATGATGGGATACACAGAGAAGGAAATGGAAGAAAGAGTGCCGGAGATCATCGAATTTGCGGATATCGGCGATTTTATCTATCAACCGGTAAAAACATATTCCAGCGGAATGTTTGCAAGACTGGCGTTTTCCGTATCTATTAGTGTGGAACCGGATATCTTGATCGTAGACGAAGCTCTTTCTGTTGGAGATACCCGTTTTCAGGTTAAATGTATTGATAAAATGACAGAATTGAGGGATAAAGGAACGACCATTTTATTTGTAACTCATTCAATTGAACAGATCAAACGATTTTGCACACGAACTATATGGATTCGGGATGGACGGATCGTGCGTGATGGAGAGGCAAGCATTGTAGTAGATCTGTATGACAATTATATGAAATACGGAGAAAGTGTGTTGGAAGAAGAGAGAGACGAGGAATTACAGCCATTTCGTTTTCCGGAGAATGCATCCTGTCTGGCTGCGATACAGAAAGTGTCTCTTAATAAAAAATTATTTCATTCTTTTGAAAGCCTGGAGGTCGAGATCATATATGATATATATGATAAAAACATGAAGGATCTTCAGATGGGAGTGGCGATTTACAGCAGAGACAGGGAAATATATGTGTTTGGTCCCAATACAAATCTGGACAAATATCCCTTGCCACAGGAGACCGGCAGATATAAGATCGTTTACAGGATCCCGAAGCTTGCACTGATGTCAGGTGATTATGTTATTGACGTAGGGATTTTTAACAGCGATGGTATCGTGAATCTGGATTATAAAAATGGCTGCAAAGCTTTTTCTGTTGCAAATGAATATTTTTCAGAGGGAATGGTATATCTGGAGCATGAGTGGGAATTGCAGTAATATAGAAAAGAGATAAAATATGAAAACATCGGATATGATTGGGAAGTTAAAAAAGATAAAAAGAAATATTCCATTGATACAGATCCCGTGTGAGATCATCTGGATCGCCCGTCATCATGGAATGGGAGCCGTATCGGATCTGTTGTTTTTTCCCAAGCCGCGTGCATTGAGAAAAATGACCCTGCCTCCAATGGAAGAAAATGTACTGTTTAGCGTTGTTGTACCATTGTATGAGACGAATGAAGTTTATTTAAGGGAATTGATCGAAGCGGTGCAGGCACAGGAATATAAGAAATGGGAATTATGTCTTGTGGATGCCAGCCGGAAAAAGAGAGAATCAATTTCAGCTCTATGTAATGAATATACACAAAAGGACTCCAGAGTAAGATATATATCTGTCCCTGAAAATAAAGGGATATCGGCCAATACGGATTATGGTATCCGTCAGGCAAAGGGAGAGTATATTGCACTGTGCGATCACGATGATATTCTTTTGCCTAAGGCGTTGTATATGATGGCAGCAGCAATACAGGAGAGCGATGCAGAAGTGTTTTATTCCGATGAGGATCATCTGAACAAACGCGGGAAGCATATCTTTCCGTTATACAAACCGGATTGGTCAAGAGATCTGTTGTACAGTCAGATGTATACCTGCCATGCGTTTTGCTTTAAGAAAACGATTTATGATCAGGTGGGAGGCTTCCGGTCTGAGATGGACGGTGCGCAGGATTATGATCTGATGCTTCGTTTTTCCGAATTGACAGATAATATCCGGCATATTCCATATGTTCTCTATTCGTGGAGAGAATCCGAGACATCTACGGCGGCCAATGCAGACGCAAAGCCATATGCACATGTTGCGGGACTGAAAGCATTGAATGATCACCTGAAAAGAAGATATGGAGAATATGCAGAAGCGGTGGAGACGGAGTATCCTTTTGTGTATCGGGCACGTTTTCACACTCTGGGAGACAAGCCGAAGGTATCGATCATCATGCCGATGAAGGATCATTGGGAGATGACAAAGCAGTGTATTGACAGTATTAGCGAAAAATCTACCTACGAGAATTATGAGATCATTCTGTTAGATAACCGGTCAGAGGAGCCGGAGACGCATCAGTGGTTTGAAAAGCTGCAGAAAGAAAATGACAGAGTCACCCTTGTCAAAGCAGATTTTGAGTTTAACTGGTCAAAATTAAATAATTACGGAATGAAATATGCATCGGGAGACATTTTCATTTTTATGAACAATGACATGAAGATTATCTCTCCGGACTGGATGGAAACACTGTGCGAAAATGCTGTCCGGGAGGATATTGGTGTCGTAGGTCCGCTCCTTCTTTATGAGGACGGAACCGTACAGCATGCAGGGATTATTGTTGGCATGGGTGGCTGGGCGGATCATGTATATAAGGAAACCAAGCTGTCTCATACAGGAACACCTTATGTTTCTCCGATGGTAAATCGGAATGTAACGGCAGTTACGGGAGCGTGTATGGCGGTTTCGAGAAAAACGATCGAAGAAATCGGCGGTTTTGATGAGCGGTTTATCATATGTGGCAGTGATGTGGAATTATGTATCCGGGCATATGCATATGGAAAGAACAACCTTTACACGCCGTACGTCAGGATCTATCATCTGGAATCAAAAAGCAGGGATTCCTATATTCCGGAGGTGGATTTCAAAATGTCATATAATTGTTATACGCCATTTCGTGAAATGGGAGATCCTTTTTATAATATTCAACTGGACAAGAAAAGAACGGCACCAAGGGAATCTCATTCCAAACCGGATTTTGAAGAAATTAAGGTACAACTGCAGCGAAAGAGACTTGACAAAGCCACTTATGATGCATTGAGACAACAGGTGGATTCTGTTGATGAATAATAGCTCAGATGAGAAAGCGATATACAGTGAAAGTAGAAAGAGGCAGAAATATGGATTATCAAAAAATTAAAAAGATAGCAAAAAAAAGCCGTTTGGTAACGGAGGTATATCATAAAATGAATCATTCCGGGGGAGCAATGGGGAATGATTATACGATTGTTGAGGTTCATCCGTTAGTTCCCCGTAAGATCGAGGGATACACAGGGAAACGATTAAATCTTCTGGTACCGTCTCTGAATGTTGCCCATGTATTTGGAGGAATTGCTACCGCACTGAAATTCTACAAACAATTAGGGGAGTCCATGAAGACGGATCTCAGGGTAATTCTTGTAGATGCAGAGCTGGATCAGAATGCAATGGTAGAAATGGATGGGTTTGAGGTATGTTCCAATCGGGACGATTCCGTTCAGCCGAAACAGATTATATCCTTTGCAAACCGTTATGGAGAGACATTCCCGGTGGGACCAAATGATATATTTATGGCGACAGGCTGGTGGACGGCATATACCATCTTTCCTGTGATCCGCTGGCAGCAGGAAACATATGGCGGCGACCTTCATTCTTTATTGTATTTTATTCAGGATTATGAACCGGGCTTTTATCCGTGGTCTTCCAGATATCTGATGGCAGACAGTACTTACAAATCAGATATTCCGACGATCGCTGTGTTCAATTCAAAGCTGTTGTATGAATTTTTCAAAAAGAACGGTTATCAGTTTAAAAATGAATACTATTTTGAACCTGTGTTAAACGAAAAGCTGAAGGAAGAGCTTCAAAAGCATGCAAAAAGTTATACAAGAAAGAAGCAGATCCTGCTTTACGGCAGACCGGGTACCGCCAGAAATGCATTTGAGTTAATTCTTGCGTCATTAAATGAGTGGGTTCAGATAGATGATCAGGCGGGAGAATGGACAATTCTGTCTGCGGGAGAGAATTTTGATGATGTAAATCTGGTAAATGGACAGAAGGTAAAAGCACTGGGCAAGGTATCTCTGGAGGAATATGCCCGGATCATGCTGGAATCAAAGATTGGAATATCTCTGATGGTATCGCCGCATCCAAGCTATCCGCCATTGGAGATGTCAACATTTGGAATGAGGGTGATCACCAATCATTACGGAAATAAAAATCTCAGCGATTTTAATGAAAATATGATCTCATTGGATAACTGTTCAAGCACCAGCATTGCCGAGACATTAAAGAAGCTCTGCCGGGAGGAAAAAGCTTCCGAAACGATTATGCAGGGAGAATATTTTGAAGGCAAAAATAACTGGCAGGAAGTAATTGATGGTTTAATCACAGAGTGGTAGGATAAACAGGGCATGAGAGAGAGGTCATGGAAATGTTAAAGGATACATTGCAGCAAAAAAACAATATCGACCATACCTTTGTGATATGTGCATACAAAGAAAGTGAATATCTGGAGGAGTGCGTATTATCCCTCAAAAATCAGACCATATCATCCGGGATCATTATGGTTACGTCAACACCAAATCCGAAAATAAAAGAGACAGCGGACAGATACCAGATTCCACTGTTTGTAAACGAGGGAGAGGGTGGCATTGCCCAGGACTGGAATTTTGGAATGCAGCAGTGTACGACCAGATATATCACGATTGCACACCAGGATGATACTTACGAAAAAAAATATCTGGAGTGCATTTTAAAATATCTGCAAAAGAGCAGTCATCCCATGATCGCATTTACCGATTACGGAGAGATCAGAAACGGGCAGATTTGTGATGATTCCGGCATTGTACGGATCAAAAGGCAAATGCTGATACCGTTGAGGGCAAGGATATTTTGGAAAAGTAGATTTGTCAGACGACGGATCCTTGGAATGGGAAATGCAATCTGCTGTCCGGCAGTGACTTATGTCATGGACCAGTTGCAAAAACCGGTCTTTGAAGTGGGACTGGGAAGCAATCTGGACTGGCAGACCTGGGAACGCTTATCCCGTCAAAAAGGGGCATTTGTGTATGTACCACAGATATTGATGCACCACCGGATCCATAATGAATCAACAACTTCGGAGCTGATCAATAACCATCAGAGAAGCGGAGAAGATTATGAAATGTTTTCCAGATTCTGGCCATCCTGGATTGCCGGAATATTGACCAAAATATATTCAAAAAGCGAACAATACAACAATACAGATAATTAGGAGCAGACCTATGGGGAAATTATTAATATTGATTCCGGCTTACAATGAGGCGGAAAATATCGAGAGAGTCGTCGAAAATTTAAAAGAAAACCATAGCGAATATGATTATGTGGTTGTGAATGACGGATCGAAGGACAAAACATATGATATTTGCAAACAAAAAGGATATAATGTGATTGATCTGCCGATTAATCTGGGACTGGCAGGGGGATTTCAGGCAGGAGTAAAATATGCATATCGTAAGGGGTATGATTATGTGATCCAGTTTGATGCCGATGGACAGCATTTACCGGAATATATTCAGCCTATGATCGAGGAGATTGAGAAGGGCTATGATATTGTGATTGGATCCCGGTTTGTCAATGAGAAAAAGCCGTTTACCGCAAGAATGCTTGGAAGCCGGCTGATCTCTCTGGCAATCAAAATAACAACAGGACAATGGATCAAGGATCCTACATCGGGAATGCGTATGTACAATAGAAACTGCATGAAGGAATATGCCCAGGAAGTCAATTACGGTCCGGAGCCGGATACCGTATCGTATCTTGTGAAAAATGGTGCGAAGGTGTCCGAAATTCAGGTCAGCATGGAAGAAAGAATTGCCGGGACAAGTTATCTGAATTTTGCCCGTTCCATATCATATATGTTTCGTATGCTGATGTCGATCATCGTTATACAGACATTTAGAAAGAGGTGATAGAATGTCCGTTTCATTAAGAGTTATTTTATTTGTAGTTTCATTTTTAGTTGCGGTATATGTGCTTCGAAAGATTCGAAAAGCAAAATTAAAAATAGAATATTCCTTATTTTGGATCGTCTTTGCATTTTTGCTTCTGGTGCTGAGTATTTTTCCTCAGATTGCAGTATTTTTTGCGGGATTGTGCGGAATACAGTCACCGGTAAATTTCATATTTTTGTTTATGATATTTATTTTACTGCTTCACAATTTTTACCTGACATTTACGGTATCACATCTGGAAAATATGATACAGAATCTGATACAGGAAATTGCGGTTCGGGATGCATTAAAAAAGGACGAATCGCTTGTGCGGGGGGATCATGATTAAACTAACCATCGTTGTTCCGGTATATAACGGGGCAGAACACATTACAGAATGTCTGCAGAGCATTTATGAACAGACAGAATCATCCCTGGAGCTTCTTATCCTGGATGATGGATCAAAGGACAACTCGGCGGAGGTGATCCGTCATTTTATAGAAGAAAATGAGACTAAGCTTCAGGTTTCCTTTCGGCAGCAGGAAAATCAGGGTGTTGCGATAACCCGCAATACCGGGATCCAACTGGCACAGGGAGAATATATTACTTTTATCGATCAGGATGACAGGATTGCACCGGACTATTGTGCCAATTATCTGCGGGAAGCTGTGGACAGTGATATTGTCATCGGTGGATATGAGAGAGTCACCTATTCCGGTAAATTATTAAAAAAGGTCAGTCTGGGGAAAAATGTCTGGGAAAAATTTATTGTTGTTGCTCCGTGGGCACATTTGTACCGGACAGACTTTTTGAAGGATAATAATATCAATTTTTTGTCAACCGGTATCGGTGAGGATGTTTATTTTAACATGCTTGCATATGCGGCGACGGACAAGATTAAGACGATCGGTGACACAGGATATCAATGGATGTTTAACGAGAATTCCGTATCAAACAGCAAACAAAATTCCATCAATGAAAAAGTGGATCCCGTATATCTTCTGGATTGTATTGTGAAGGATGCTGACGATAAAAGTTTTTTACAGGATGAAATGACCGAGTATTATTTTGTGCGCTATATATGCTGGTATATGTTGTTTTCCGTCAGAGGAAGCAGACGCAGCGACGTCAGTAAAATGTATGATAGATTAAAGAAATGGCTGCGGCAGAATTATCCGGCTTATAAAAAAAACCGCTATCTTTTATGGCACAGTCCAAAAGGGGAAATATTATCTACGGGAATGATAGTACATGTATTTTATATGGCGGATCGTTTAGGAATCATGAAAAGATTTCTGCTGCTGATAGCACGGAAAGGATAATACAGCGATGAATATATTAATGATGGTAACCTGGTATACACCACAGAATTATAAAGAGTTAGAGGCGGGAGTGTTTCATTATGAGCAGTCCATGGACTTAAAAAAGCATTGTAATGTGGCACTTTATTATCCGTTTGATCCGGATCTGGAGCAGGAGGAGACTGCCGGGGAAGAGTGGGGGCTTTACACCTATCGGAGCCGTTTTATTCCCGGAAAGATGCTGCAGAACAGGAAGCAGATGCGTAAAACTTTTGCAAGGATCGTAGAGGAATTCAAACCGGATATCATTCATGCCCACGTAGCAGGCGGAGCCGGATATCATGCCACACGACTGGCTGCAAAGTTTCATCTGCCGGTGGTTATTACGGAGCATAATCCCATTGAGATCAGCGGTGTGGATCGTATGGGATTGTCGCATTATCTGTGTGGTCAGGCATACAAAAAAAGCAATGCCAATATCTGCGTCTCGGAGGATTCCAAAAATAAATTGTCAAAGATATATCCGAAGTATCCTTTTGAGGTGATCTATAATGGAATTATTGTGCCGGATTACCACACAGGAGAGAAGTTATATTATAAAGACGGATATCTGAATATTGTGATCGTGGCAGTGCTTTACGATCTGGAGATCAAGGGAATGAAATATCTGCTGCAGGCAGTCAGACAGCTGAAAGAAGCAGGACAAAAAGTATACCTTCATCATATTGGAGGCGGTGAGTATCTGCCGCATTTTGAAAATATGGCATCGGAGCTGGAAATTGATGATGTCTGTACCTTTCATGGACGCTGTGAGAGATCAAAATTATATGAGATCGTCAATGAAATGGATTTCTTTGTATCGGCAAGTCTTATGGAATGCAGCGGTGTGTCCGTGCAGGAGGCAATGCTTTTGGGAAAGCCTGTTTTGGGAACCAATTCCGGTGGAGTGGATTCACTGGTTCCAAAAGAGGCAGGTCATATCGTTCAAAAAGGAAGTGCAGATGCTTTAAAGGAAGGTATTTTGTACATGAAAGAGCATCTGGATGAGTTTGATCGAAAATGGATTGAGAAATATGCCTTTGAATCATTTGAGATTTCACATATCAGTCAAAAATATTTGCAATTATATAACAGGGTATTAGGAAGAAAAGAGGGATAATTATGCAAGTGATCAAATATGCGTTCCAACAGCATGGAGATGACAGAGGACAGCTTGTCGCTTTGGAAGAGGGAAAGGACATTCCTTTTGAGATCAAAAGGGTGTATTATATGTATGATACCGGAGAGGGTGTGCGCAGAGGTTATCACGCACATAAATCTCTGGAGCAGATCCTGATCTGTATTCATGGAAGCTGCAAGATTTTAATGGATAATGGCGAGGAGAAAAAGATCGTATCTCTTGAAAAACCGTATGAGGGACTTTATATCAGTAACAATATCTGGAGAGAAATGTTTGACTTTTCGCCGGATGCAGTATTGATGGTTCTGGCTTCTGATTTTTACAATGAAGAAGATTACATCCGGAATTATGAGGATTTTCTGGAGTTTGTAAAAAAGAACAGCCGGAGCCCAGAAAAACAGAAATAGAAACGGAGAAAAGATATGCAGCATAAACCGAAGGTTTCTCTTGTAATGAAGGTTTATAATGGAGAACAATATCTGTGTCAGGCAATAGACAGTATATTAAACCAGACGTTCCGGGATTTTGAACTGCTGATCATAGATGATGGTTCGACGGACCATTCCGTGGAAAAGATTCGGAATTATAAAGATCAGAGAATACGTTTTCTTCAGAATGAGCGGAATATGGGATTATGTATTACGCAGAATAAAGTGATCGGGGAAGCCCGGGGAGAATACATCGCAGTGATGGATTGTGATGATATCAGCTACCCGGAACGCTTTCAAAAGCAGGTGGATTTTCTGGACAGCCATCCGGAGATCATAATGTGTGGAAGCTTCCGGAACGATATTGTGGATGGTCAGGAAATGCCATTTCAGGAAATACAGGAACTATCACCGGCAAGTCTGAGGTTCAGTCTGGTATTTGGAAACTATTTTTTCACCCATTCCTCCATTATGTTCCGGGCAGAGGAGTATCGTCAGGCAGGGATTCAGTATGGACGGGTATCGATTGCTGAGGATTATGGTGTGATCGTGGACATGGCTGAGAAATATCCGGTGGGAATGATTCCGGAAAGATTGATGGCATATCGGATCTACAGTACATCCATCTCTAAAACAAAGGCGAAAGAGTTAAATGATGCGGCCTGTCAGATTAAATGTGATCAGATAAAAAACATACAGGTATCAGAAAAAAGCAGAAATTATTTATTACGTTATTTTCAGGGAGAAGAAAGCCTGCCGGAATTTGAACGCTTTACGGATGCTTTACAGGAGGTTGCCGGAGCAACAGGAGCTGACATCAGTAAAGAAGGAAATGCATATCCTGTTGCATGTATGCTGGTAATGGAATATATAATGTCATGTAAAAAATATAACATGACATTATGGAAACAGATCGATCATTCTGTATATAAGGATGAACTGAAAAAGTCCGTATTATTGTTGGGAAAGATATTGGCAGCATGTTGTATTGGTTATCACAGAACGTGAGAAAGAAGGAATGACATGAAATTAAGGGAATTGCAGGAAAAGGATGCGGAATATATGCTGGAATGGATGCATGATGAAAATGTATGCAGCTATCTGGGCAAGGACTTTATGCATATGACCATAGAAAACTGCCAGTCATTTATCCGGACGGCGGCACAGGACGATAAAAACAGGCACTGGGCGATCGTGGATGACAATGATGAATATATGGGAACGATCAGCTTAAAGCAGATCGATCAGGTTAATAAAAGAGCAGAATATGCCATATCCTGCCGCTCAAAAGCAATGGGAAAAGGATTTTCCAGAAAAGCAACGGCAAGTCTGTTTGAGATTGCAAGGGATGAGCTTCATTTGGAGCTTATTTATCTGAATGTATATGACTTTAATCAAAGGGCACAGGGAATGTACCGGGCCGTTGGTTTTGAACCGGTTCCAAAGCCGGATTTTATTGAAGAAGAAACCGATGCAAGGTTAGAATGGTATCAAAAGAAATTGGCATAAAGGATCAGATTGGAGAATGACATGCAGGCTGCAAAAAAAGGAACCATTAATGTACTCTGTGGAGTTATTGGACAGATCATCACCATATGTCTGGGAATTGTAATTCCGAGACTTGTTTTGGTGAGCTTTGGTTCTGAGGTAAATGGACTACTGAATTCGGTAAATCAGATATTAGTGTATTTCAGTTTGTTTGAAGCGGGCGTAGGTATTGCTGCTTTACAGGCGATGTATGCACCGGTTGCGAAAGATGACAAAGATAAGATACAGCATATTATGGCGGCAACACATCTTTTTTATCGGAAAGTCGGTATTCTGTATGGAATTGCAGTTATTATTTTGTCTGCGATATATCCGTTTTGTGTTAAATCACAGATTTCATACGGTGTTATTTTTGGTGTCATTTTATTTAGTGGTCTGGGAAACTGCTTGAATTTTCTGTATCAGGGTAAATATAAAATTCTGTTGCAGGCAGAGGGATACTCTTATGTGATCACAAACATAACCACATTGATCACGGTATTGACCAATGTCGTAAAAACTATTTTGCTGCTTCGAGGCTTTGATGTACTGGCAGTGCAGTTTTCGTTTTTTGTGGTGAATGTATTACAGATGCTTTTATATTATGTTTACATTCATCGCCGTTACAGCTGGCTTGACCTTAAGGTGGAACCGGATAACAAAGCGATCGCACAGAAGAATTCAACATTGATCCATCAGATATCCGGAATGATCTTTAACAATACAGATGTCCTGCTGTTGACGCTGATCACGCAAAACCTGATGATCGTCAGTGTATATACCATGTACAATACGATCATTAATATGGTCAACATAATGATCCAGCAGGTTTCCGCAGGCTTTGATTTTCGTCTGGGCCAGTTATATAATACAGAGAAAGAAGTATATTTCCGGCTGCATCATATCTTTGAAATTGTTTATCTTGTACTGGTCTTTTCGGCTATGACAGTGGTTTATCTGGTGATATTACCGTTTATGAGACTGTATACGGCAGGAGTCAGTGATATCAATTACATTGATTCATCTTATCCGCTGGTATTTGTATTAGTTCCGTTATTGACATATGGAAGGACTTCGGCAAGTAATCTGATTAATTATGCCGGACATTTTAAAGAAACACAGTGGAGAGCTATTGCGGAAGCTTCGATCAATATTGTCGCATCCATTATCGGTATCTATTATTTTGGAATTTACGGTGCACTGGTGGGAACGATACTGGCTTCTCTGTACCGCACCAATGATATGATCTTATATGTATACAAATATTTCATAAAGTTATCTCCATGGATCACCTATAAAAGATGGCTGAGCTGTTTTGTGATCTTTGGTGTTGTAGTGAAATTTATCAATAATGATCCTGCTTATTGTAATTCCTACATTCATATTCTGCTTTACGGGGCACTTTGCGGCGTGTTATGTGTGGCTGCCTATGGAGGCGTGCAGATGATCATTAATGGAGAAGAACGAAGAAACATGATCGGTATTCTGAAGGGGTACCTGGGAAGGGGATAATCAAATGAACCAATATGATGCGGTGATCCGTGGCATTAACTGTCTGCCGGAGGGATTATATCAAAGGGTTAGAAATTTTGCCGTACAAAAGAATCGTCACTGGCTGGTGGAGCAATGTGACCTTTATCATATGCTTTCGGAAAAGTTTGATAAGCTGGAAGAGGGGGATTTCAAATCGACCCTTTCCATTCAAAAGGGACTTTATGATTATGAATACTTCAATATTTGTTTTCTAAATAACATGCTGTCTCTGATCGTAAAAGCAGTGAGTGCCTATAAGCTCCCGCGGATTGAAATTGTTGACGGAAAGGGAAAGAATATCTGGGAACAGTTTTTTGAACAGCCTTATGAAAATATTCATATACCGGATAAGGCAGTGGAAATCAGTGAAGGGGATCAGGTAATAGGATTTCCGGGCTTTGAGGAAATTGATCAGGATGAAAGAATACGTCTCTGGGGAAATCTGTATCGCAGGTATGTCCGTTTTAATGACCAGACCAGACAGTACATTGAACAGGAGACGAAGGATATTATAAAAGAGGATCGTCGTATTCTTGGTGTATTGTGCAGAGGAACCGATTATACCGCCAAAAAACCGAAAGGTCATCCGGTGCAGCCGGAGCTGTCCGATATTTTGGACAAGGCAGAGGAGAAAATGAAAGAGCTTCATTGTCAGTATATTTATCTGGCAACAGAGGTGGGAGATGTGGACCGGGCATTTCGTGAGAGATTTCCGGATAAAATACTGATCAATAAAAGAGAATATTATGATGATAAGTTTAAATCCGGTGATCTTACATGGATCAAGGATGTACATTTTGAACGGGAAAATGATGATTATTTAAAAGGACTGGAGTATTTATCTTCTTTATATATCCTGTCGAAATGTAACGGGATCGTTGCAGGAAATTGTGGCGGGAGCCAAGCATCGGTGTTTATGAATCATAATGAATATGAGGACAGATATATATTTGATCTGGGATTATATCAATAAAGGAGGACGATAGAAATGAAGATACCATTTGTAAGCTTTAAACCAATGGAAAGAGAATTGGAGCAGGATCTGAGAGGAGCATTTGAACGGGTTTTCAACAATAGCTGGTATATTGAGGGTAAAGAGGACGAGGCGTTTGAAAAAGCATTTGCAGCCTTTTGTAATGTGGATCATTGTGTCGGAGTTGGCAATGGACTGGATTCACTGATGTTATCCTTAAAGGCATTGGGAATCGGTGCAGGAGATGAGGTCATCGTTCCTTCCAATACGTATATTGCGACAGCTCTTGCTGTGACATATACAGGTGCAGTTCCTGTTTTTGTGGAGCCGTGTCTGGAAACATATAATATTGATCCTACAAAGATCGAAGAGAAAATAACAGACAAAACAAAGGCGATCATGCCTGTACATTTATACGGACAGCCGGCGGATATGGATCCGATCATGAAAATTGCAGAAAAGCATCATCTGTATGTGGTAGAGGATTGTGCGCAGGCACATGGAGCCAGATATAAAGGGAAGGTCATTGGCAGCTTTGGAGATGCTGCGGGCTTCAGCTTTTATCCGGGGAAAAATCTGGGGGCTCTGGGGGATGCCGGTGCGGCTGTGACATCGTCCGGAGAACTGGCAGACAAGATAAGAGCTCTTGGAAACTACGGATCCGATTACAAATATCATCATATTTACCAGGGAAATAATTCCCGTCTGGATGAAATGCAGGCAGCATTTCTCAGTGCAAAGCTGCCGCATCTGAACCGTATGAATGAGGAACGCCGCAGAATTGCCACAAGATATCTGAATGAGATCACAAATCCTTCTATTGTTCTGCCAACAGTGATTAAAGACGTGGAACCGGTCTGGCATATTTTTGCAGTTCGCTGTAAGAACCGGGATGGTCTGGCGGATTATCTTGCACAAAATGAGATTGGAACAAACAAGCATTATCCGATTCCGATGCATATGCAAAAGTGTTATGCGTCTATGAATATTCCGGAGGGCAGTCTGCCGATAGCGGAGGAGATCAGTGCGACGGAGCTGAGCCTTCCAATGTATTATGGAATGACGGATGACGAAGTCCAATATGTGATCGATCATGTGAATGCTTTCAAATGCTAGCAGGCGGCCACGGGAAAACGAGAATACAAGGGAGAAAGAGAATGGAAAAGACAAAAAAGTCACAGAGAAAATCAAATATAGAGCTGCTGCGTGCATTGCTAATGTTTCTGGTGATTATTCTGCATTACAATAATGCGGAGATGGGAGGAGCATTTGCAGTGGCATCCGGAGCATCTTTATATGTATTAAAATTTATGGAGACGGTTTCTGTCTGTGCCGTAAATTGTTTTATTCTCATTTCTGCGTATTTTATGAGTACAAGCACGAAGCGGTCATTTCAGAAACCGGTGCATCTGTTAGGAATGGTGATCGGATATCAGTTGTTAAGTATGCTGGGACAGATGTTTCTTACAAAAACAGTACCGTTTCAATGGAAATCCCTGATATTCTGTCTGATTCCAAGCAACTGGTTTGTTGTGCTGTTTTGTGTATTATATCTGGTTTCCGTTTATGTGAATCCATTATTTTCTGTATTGTCGAAGAAACAACTGCAGCAGTGCATCGGGATCTGTCTGGCACTTTTTGTCATTTATCCGACATTGTTTGAAAGCGGCCTGTCCTATTTGTCTGGCACCTCAGAGTGGCCCGGACTTGGCACGATTACCATGTCGGGAAGTGCCGGGGGATATACGATCGTCAATTTCATGATATTGTATCTCATTGGAGGGTATTTAAGAAAATATCCGTTGAAATGGAGCAGTTTACAGTGTTTTGGCGGTTTTCTGGCGGCTTCGGTCCTAGATTTTATACTGGGATTGTTTTGTGGGACATATACGTCCTATGCCAATATTTTTGTCGTGATACAGGCGGTCATGCTGTTTTTGACATTTTTAAAATGGGATATGAAAAGCTCGGTACTGATAAACGATATTTCGAAATCTGCGTTTGGTATCTATCTGATCCACACTAGCAGTTTTATGATACGGGATTTCTGGGGATATTTCCGGATTCAGGAGTATGCACAGAAAACGGCCGGCGTTGTTTTTGTGCATTTGATCATTGCCTGTGTCGCCATGTACGTGGCATGTCTTGTGATCGATATCGTATGTCGGAGCATCGTTTCGCCGATTGTACGCAAAATAGAAAAATGGATACATTACGCATCCATTTCCTGTTAAATATTTAAAATGTCAGACGGAACATTGTTTTGCGGGATATGCTGCTGTTGCCGGAGCTGCTTTCCGGCTTGCAGCTCAAACAAGATCATATCCGGATTGACAATGGATTTGTAGGCAAGCTTCACCCATTCGTACGGGACATGTTCCAGTAATTTTTTACGCCTTCTTTTGCGGATATATTTATTAAATTCTCCGGGGCTGTTCTGTTCACAATAGGCATCAAACAGTTTCCAGTAGTTTTCGTTATCCTGCAGCAGTTTTTGGCGGAAGGAGGAATTGGAACTGGTGGAGATACCGTCGCCAACCTCGTACCATACAACATAAGTATCCATAAAATGAAGATATTCATGATTGACGGCAGCCAGTCCGGTAGCCCAGTCTTCACAGTATAATACATGTCCCTTTAACAGGGAGATGTATTTTTTGTAATATTCCGTTGTGGCAAATATAGCGGCACCGCTGACCCAGTCTTCACACAGCATCAGATTATGGCAGATCTTCTTTTCGTCCTTCTGACGATATGCAAGGATGTCTCTGGGTGAAATTTGGGACAGTGTACGATAGTGCCCGTCTTTTTGCTGATAGCCGTGGAGAAGACCGAAGCAGGAGGAAGCATGCTCCCGCTGCATAAACTGTGCCACATCGTATAAGGTATGTGTATGGTAAAGCATATCACCGGCACCGATCAGCTTGGCATATGTGCCGGATGCAATCGTAAGACCCCGCAGGATATTACATACGGTTCCAAGATTTTCCCGGCTTCCCAGTAAGTGGTACGGGATATTTTTGTCCGATAAATAAGCATCTAATTGTGCAAAATTATTTTCCCGGGAAGCGTCATCACAAACAATGATCTCAAAGGAAACATCCTTCTGTTTCAGAACAGAATCGATTGTGAAAAGCATTTTCCGGTAATCACTGTTATAGCTTAAGATTAAAATACTAAAATCCATCATTGTCCTCTTTTATATTTATTCATATGGTGTTATCTTACAGGCGGCCTAAAAAGAAAAGAAAGCGCAGGGCGATCTCTCCCGGCAGACGTTTTCGCAGCCTTTTGGGATAGAAAAGCTTTTTAAACCAAAGTCCTGCGGTATTGTCAGCAGCAAAGGTGCGTAAGATTTTTTTGTGTTCCAGTTTCAGTTCATTTTCAAATGTTTTGTAGAAGTAAGCAACATCTGCTTTTTGCTGAGGCACTGTGTCACCAAATAATTCTTCCTTCATAAAATAAAAAAGCAGATGTTTATTGTCGGAGTCTCCGGCGGTAACGGCCTCTTCATGGCGGATATGGGCAGCCGTGCTCCGTGGATCATAGATTGTTTTGCCGAAGCAGACAGCTCCGCGGATCAGCCACCGGTCATGCATTTCCCGGCTGGGTGTGGTATTGAGAACCATTTTGCGGCGGATCGCCTCGTTAAACACAATGGTAAAGCCGGAGCCCGGAGTATGGTAGATCACATGCTCCAGAGGCGTAGGATCCGATTGCAGAGGAGATTTCCGGATCAGTGTTCCGTCGGCAGTCTGGTAATCACATGCACTGAAATAAAGCAGTGGCAGACTGGTATGTTCCTGCTCCAGTTTATCAACCGCCCATTGGATCTTATCCGGATACCAGTAGTCATCCTGATCGCACAGGGAATAATAATCGGCAGCCGGGCAGTTTTTGATGATCTCATAAAAGCTCATGGGACATTTCAGATTTTTGCTGTCGTTATCCAGAAGGACGATCTGCTTATTGCTGGTATTATCCCTGATATATTGCTGTATCACAGCGACCGTATTGTCGGTGGAACCATCATCGCGGATATATATGGTAATATTGTCATAGGTCTGGGCGATAATGCTATCCAGTTGTTTTATGATGTGCTTCTCGCCGTTATATGTGGCCATCAGGACATTTACTTTCGGGGTAGTATTCATTGTAGTTCTCCTAAAAACATTCACTTCTCTGATCTTGCTTTTCTATAGTTTCAAAGAGGTATTATAGCATAGAATTGGTCAAATTTAAACATAAAGAAAAGAGGAAATGTAGAGAGTATAGGAATATTGTCCATTGTAGAAAAGAATCGAATGTGGTAGTATATGTACGTTATTGAATACTTAGAAATGAGGTCGGAAATGGATAAAATTTTTGAAGAAATGAAAAAATACAAAATAGTTCCTGTCATTGTTATTGACGATGCAGAGGATGCAGAGAATTTGTCGGATGCATTGTGTGAGGGAGGAATTCCGGTGGCGGAGGTCACCTTCCGGACAGAAGCGGCAGAGGAAACCATCCGGAGAATGAGCAGACGCCATCCGGATATGTTGGTTGGTGCGGGCACGGTATTGACAAAGGAGCAGGTCGACAGGGCATCAGATGCCGGAGCGAAATTTATCGTTACGCCGGGACTGAATCCGGAAATTGTCCGTTATTGTCAGGAGCGGAACGTGCCGGTCTGTCCGGGAGTGGCAACTCCGTCAGAGGTGGAGAAGGCAATGAGCCTTGGGCTTGATCTGGTGAAATTTTTCCCGGCAGAGCCTCTGGGAGGTATAAAAATGTTAAAAGCAATTTCTGCGGTTTATTCTAATGTTTATTTTATGCCTACCGGTGGGATCAATGGTGAAAATATATCGGATTATCTGGCAATGGATCGTGTCGCAGCATGCGGCGGAAGCTGGATGGTCAAAAAGGATCTGATCAAAACGGGAGAATTTGATCAGATCAGAAATAAAGTCAGAGAGCTGGCAGAAACACTTGTGAGGAGTTAGAGATAGGAGTAAATTAATGAAAATGAAGAAAATCAAAGAAATTATCAAACCGGTGCATATTGTGTATTTTATCGCAGTTCTGGTCATCGTTTCGATCATGCAGACAAATTACGGAGATGACATTGGGATTAAGGACGGTGTGAAGCAGTATTCCAATGTGATATCCTGGGTGATCTTCCGGTATAATTCATGGTCTGCCCGCTTTTTGCAGGAAGCCACAGGATATTTCCTGCTGCGTTACACGTTTCTCTGGAAAATCTTTCATATCATTATTTTGTATATGATGCCTTTCATGATGGCAAAGATTGTGGGCTTTGAGCAGAAGGAGCTTTCTTATGCGATTTTTGCAGTGATGGCATATCCCATCACACACATGGCATCCGCAGGGTGGGTATGTACCAATATTACTTATTACTGGCCTGTATTTTTTGCTCTTGTATATTTTGTTTTTCTGAAAAAATATATGCATCAGGAAAAATTATCGGTCTGGATGTATATATTAATGTTTGTGGCACTGATCGCCGCATGTAATCACGAGCTACTGGCTGTTTTTATGGCAACGGTTATTGTTTATAATGTGATTCATTATTTTGTTACGTACAAAAAATGTCCGGTCATTTTATTTGTTCATGTGCTGCTTTGTGCACTTAATATCCTGCTTATTATGACTGCTCCGGGAAATGCAGAACGGAAGGCAGTGGAGACATCTGTACGTTTTCAGCAGTTTGATAGCTTTTCTGTGTTCCAGAAGATGTATTTGGGACTGGTCAGAGTGTATTCCGTGCTGGTGGAGGAACAGAATATTATCTTTATGATCCTTTGTATCACAATGGCGGCAGCAGGATTTTTGTTTTTGGATAAGGTATACAAAAAGATCATTGCAGTGTTGCCGCTGACTCTGTTGGTGCTGATGAACTCTGTTTTTACATTTTATCGTCTGGGACAGATCATGGACGTTGATCTGTCCAATAAGCAGTCATATATTCCGGTGCTTTTGTCGGGAGTATTTGTTATCTGTATGATCATGACGTTGTATTATCTGTTTGCAAAGGATGATAAATATCTTTGCGGATTAATGATCGTATGTTTTCTTGTGGGAATTGCCACGACCGGTGTCATGGGCTTTTCACCGACCATTTACGCATCGGCAGAGCGTACCTCTGTTTTTATGCTGTTTTCGTTCCTGTATCTGATCTTATTATTATTCAGGAAGATCATTACAAGCAGCAGAGTATCGGAGAATGGAAGGATCCAGCTTGGAAACGTGATGGCAGGACTGGCAGTTGTGATGTATCTGTCCAATCTGCTGCTGGTGTTCTTAATGCACCATTCCACATATTTTGTGATTAAATAGTTCGTTGATAAAATGCCGGCAGGATTCCCCGGCATTTTTGTCATTTATGCATGGAAGGTGGGCAGGTTCCATGCTTGACAACACAGGGGACATTTCGTATACTTATTTAGGTTATTATGGCTTATTTTGGCGATTATTGTGCAATGAGGAAATATAAATGGAAACAAAAAACACAAAGGAAATTTCTTTGATCATACCGTGTTACAACGAGCAGGAGTCACTTCCTGCTTTCTTTGAAGAGGTAACAAAGGTTTTAACGGAGATGGCGTGTACCTATGAGCTGTTGTTTGTGGACGATGGTTCGTCAGACAGAACCCTCGAGATTTTAAAGGAGATGGCAGAACGGGATGAGCATGTCAGATATCTGTCCTTTTCCCGGAACTTTGGAAAGGAGGGAGCCATGTATGCGGGATTTTGCAATACGGCAGGCAGATATGTGGCAGTGATGGATGCAGATCTGCAGGATCCTCCTTCTTTGCTGCCGGAAATGCTCCGGCTGATCCGGGAGGAGGGATACGACAGCGTGGCGACCAGGCGTGTGACGCGTAAGGGAGAGCCTGTGATCAAAAGCTTTTTTGCCAGACAGTTTTATAAGCTGATCAACCGGATCTCCGATGCCAACATTGTGGATGGCGCAAGGGATTTCAGGCTGATGAAACGGGACATGGTGGATGTGATCGTGGCAATGTCGGAATATAACCGTTTTTCCAAGGGCATTTTCGGCTGGATCGGGTTTAAAACCTACTGGCTTCCGTTTGAAAACAGGGAGCGGGTGGCAGGCGAGACGAAATGGAGTTTCTGGAGTCTGTTTAAATATGCCATTGAGGGAATTATTAATTTCTCCCATGTGCCCCTGAGCATTGCATCGTGGTTTGGAATGTTTATGACGGGAGTGTCGTTTCTTGCTATACTTTTTGTGGTGGTGCGGAAACTGATCTTTGGAGATCCGGTGGCAGGCTGGGCATCGATGGTCTGCATTATCACACTGATCGGCGGTGTACAGCTGTTTTGCATGGGAATTATGGGACAATATATTTCAAAGACCTATACAGAGGTAAAGAAGCGTCCTCATTATATTGTAGCGGAAAGTAATCTGGATAACAGCGAGAAGATTCGATAAAGGGAAAGGGAAGATTCAATGAAGGAAGAAAAAAAGATACCGGTAAAGAAGAAAAACGGGTTGATCTGTTTATGTGCATTTTTTCTTGCAGAGATCATCATGTTATGTATTTTAAAAAAGGACGGATTTTATCCATTCGGCACGAAATCCATGCTGATCATGGATATGAAAAATCAGTATGTGGAATTTCTTGCATCCCTGCGAAGTATTCTGCGGGGGGATGATTCCCTGTTCTTTTCCTGGTCCCGTTCCATGGGAGGAAATTATATTGGCATTTTTGCCTATTATGTGGCAAGTCCTCTGTCGTTTCTGACGGTTTTCTTTCCGGTAAGTAAAATGCCACAGGCGGTCGAGTTTTTAACGGTACTGAAAATCGGACTTTGTAGTCTGAGTTTTTCGGTATATGGCAGCTATCTGGCCCGGAAATATGGGAAAACTCTTTCCTTTGCGGTTCTCGTTCCTTCCGTCTGTTATGCATTTATGTCTTATACAATGGTCTATTCTCTTAGTATCATGTGGCTGGACGGTGTGATCATGCTCCCTCTGATCCTGATGGGACTGGAAAAGATCTTTGACGGAGCGAGAGGTCTTCAGTATGTGATCTGTCTGACGCTTTTATTTATCAGTAATTACTATACCGGATATATGGTGGGAATTTTTACCGGTCTTTATTTCCTGGTGCGGCTGATCAGTGAATATAAAAAGGAAGATCAGAAAAAGGAGCTTTCCATATTGGGACGTTTTACCGTCAGCAGTCTTTTGGCGATTGCCATGGCGGCTCCGATCCTGATCTGTGCCATGAAGGATCTGATGTCCGGTAAGCTTTCGAATGTATATTATGGTTATGAGCCGGAGAATACAACGAATTTTGTATTTGGTCAGTTTTTTACAAAGCTGCTTCATGGAAAATATGACAGTATCACAAATACGGGAGCTCTTCCGGCGGTCTACTGTGGTTTTGTAATGCTGGCACTGGCACTGGTATATCTGGTACTGCGCCGTATTAAATGGAGAGAAAAGATTGGTATGGTGCTGATCCTCTGTCTGCTGGTGGTCAGCTTTTATGTTGTCAAACTGGATAAGGTGTGGCATGGTTTTCAGTATCCGAACTGGTTCCCATACCGCTATGCATTTCTGTTCAGCTTTGTGGTGATCTATATGGCACTGCGGGCAATGATCGAGCTGAGTGACAGAGCATGGAAGCTTGGCAGGGTGCCGGTTTATGCCGTGACAGTGGTAGTGCTTCTGGGAGTATCCGTAGAGATGGGCTCCAACGGAGCAGCGATGCTGCGGGGACTGGGAAATGAGTTTGGCTATGGAGAGATGGCAGACTATGATCAGTTTATCAGTAAAACACAGTCGTTGGTGAAGGACATTCAGAATAAGGATAAAGGTCTTTACCGGATCAATCAGAAGTATGAATATTCTAAAAACGATGCAATGCTTCTGGGGTATCATGGCATGACACATTATTCCTCTACTTTTAATGCCAGTATTAACAGTCTGACACCGCGTCTTGGTATGGGACAGGCATATTTCTGGAATTCCGGATATTGTTCCACACCATTGCTGGACAGTCTGTTTGGATGTAAATATACGATCAATGATGTTGCAATGCCATCCTGCTATACAAAAATGAAAAGCACGGATGAGGGAGGCACTAGCTATGAAAATCCAATAGCACTTCCGTTTGCCTATGCTGTGGGACAGGAGCGGACAGCCGGGGATCTGAATCAGCAGAGCATTTTTGGCAATCAGAATGAATTTCTCAATGGAATTACGGGAGAGCCTAAAAGCTATTTTGTAAACTGCGAGTATACCACAACACAGGAAGCCGCTTCGGTATGGAGCTATAACGTGACGGCAGCAGCAGATGCACCGATGTATCTGTACATGCAGGCTGGTGTTTCGTATGCACAGGTTTATGTCAACCAGAATCCGGTGAACTGCTATTTTACGGATGAATCAAAGGGCGCATTATATTTGGGAGAATTCAAGCAGGGCGAGTCCGTCTACATACAGGTGGCAGTCAATGACGATGGCAACACGTATGCTCCAAGCTATACGGAGATTGTGCAGTTAGATGTGCCGGCACTTCAGGAAACCATGACATCTCTCGGCCAGGGAGGCCTTCAGGTAAAGAAGAGCCGGGGAGGTACGATTTCCGGGACGATCACGCTGCGTGAGGATCAGCAGGAGATTATGACTTCTATCCCATATGATGAGGGATGGATCATTAAGGTGGATGGCAAAAAGGTAGAATATACGAAATATGCCGATACATTTCTGCAGTTTCCGTGCAGTGCAGGAGAACACACTATCACAATGCATTATGTGTCTCCGGGCTTTCACACCGGTCTGCTTCTGGGTATTCTCGGTCTGATCCTGACATTTCTTTATCTGGGATGGGATCGTTTTGTGCCGGATCAGGTCAAGAACGTCTGCCGGAAGGCTCAGACGAAGGCAAAGGAAAGCTGTTCTGTACGAAGCATACTTCTGATGTTATTGTATGCGTTGATGACGATTCTGTTTGCGAACCTGTATATTCGTATGTGCCTGAATAAATATTCTGTGGGCATGTTTGGCAGAACCCTTCTGACGATCGTTTTGAGCGTGGGGGTATATTGGCTTTTGGGCAGGATCAACGGCTTTTTGGAAAAAAGAGAAAAGTGGATCCTGGGTATTTTTCTCGGAGTGATGCTGGTGGTACAGATCACTGCCGGATATTATATGGAGATCACACCGCAATGGGATTTTGGCAGTGTTTTTAATGCGGCAGTAGAATGGGCAGAATCCGGTGATTTTACGGATCAGGAGTACTTCTATTATTTTAATAATAATCTGGGGGAGCTTGGGGCATTGACCCTGATCTTTAAAATTGTAAGGCTGTTTGGGATTCATCAGTATAATACGGCGGCCATGGTGGTCAATGCGGTTCTGAATGTTCTGATGATGCTTTGCGTTTATCTGATCTGCAAACGACTGGTTTCCGTGCGGAGCGGGTTCTTTGCACTGTTTATTTTCATGGTGAGCATTCCGTCTTATCTGGGGGCATCCGTATTTTACACAGATGTATTTTCCATGCTGTATCCGGCACTGGTATTCTGGCTGTATCTGAAACTTCGCGATGCGGCAGACAACAAGCACAGGATCTTTTACGGCATTGCCATGGCACTGGCGGCATGGGCAGGCTCGGAGATTAAATTTACCGTAATGATCATGGTGGTTGCCATCGTGGTGGAGCTTTTGATTCGACTGGACTGGAAGAGATTATGCTTTGTTCTGGCCTGTGTGGCTGCTGTTTTTGTACTTTGCAATGGTATTTACAATGCGGATATCTACAATAATCATCTGGATAAGGAGACAGCAAAGCAAATGAACACGCCACTTTTACACTGGGTGATGATGTCCATGCAGGGAGACGGCAGCTATAACGGCGAGGATTATGAGTTTACCCGGGGATTTACGGATACGGAAGAGCGGGATACCGCCATTAAAGAGCGGATCCGGGAACGGATGCGTGGCCTGGGTGTTCCCGGTATGTTAAAGCTGGCAGAGACAAAGGCGGAAAAGTGCTTTTCTGACGGCACCTATGATCATGCGGCGTTCTTTTATCACGGGCTGGCAAGACAATGCTTTCTGGATCAGTATGCATGCTCAGACGGAGCTAAGTTTGAATCCTACAAAAAGCTCTGTACCGGTATCTTTTTTGGGTTCTTTGTGCTCATGATCCTGGGCGGAGGAATCCGTGTCTTTGAGCTGATACAGGGTGGTACGGCTCAGGTGTCTGAAAAGGCTTTGACCGGAGTGATACCACAGTTGTCGGTATTTGGATTGATGCTGTTTCTGATGATGTGGGAAACAAATGCGCGTTATATTGTCAACTTTATTCCGATGATATATGTCAGTGCAGCACTGGGGATGGATGCACTTTCCGGCAGATTTTGCCGCAAGGCATAGATCGCATAAAAAACAGTTGTTGGATTGACACCGGAGTGTTAAAATAGTACAAGGATTGTATGATAGAGAAAGGAGTTTTTCATGAAATTCAGCAAGGTAAAGGACAAGCTTACCGGATCGGGGGCTCGCAGGATATGGGGAGATATCGGCGTGATCGCGGCAATGGTGATGGTGGTGATGTTTGCGGCTTATGCAGTAAACGGGATCTATCCCTTTGGAAATAAGTCTATAGCAAGGGCAGATATGGTTCAGCAGTCCATTCCGGCAGGAGTATATTATGTATGGGATATTCTTCATGGCAGAGTGAGTCCTTATTTCTCATGGAATTCGGGGCTTGGAATGAATATTTCCGGAGCAGTATCTCTGGGAGCATTTTTAAGTCCGTTAAATCTGCTGCTATTTTTGTCACCCAGATCATATTTGTGCTATTTTGTTAATATTCTGATCGTATTGAAGATGATCGGCCTGGCCTGTGCCATGTATTTTTATCTTCGCAAATATAAAGTGGATCGTATCATTCCGATCATTGGTGGTGTGTTATATGCCTTTAGTGCAGCAACACTGATCCATTATCAGATCACGTTAGTTATGGAAGCGGCATTTTTGTTTCCTCTTGTGATGATTGGTCTGGATCGGATGTATCATAACCGGGGATGTGCTTTTTTTATTACGTCATTTGCATTGTGTATGATCGGAAACGTATATACCGCATGTATCATACTGGCTTATGTGCTGTTTTCTTCGGGGATTCGCACGTATTTCTCAAAGGATCTTGCACCGGTGGAGAAGAAACGGTGGATTCTTCGTCTGGGATTATCCGTGCTCGCGGGATTTTTGTTAAGTGCTGTGTGCAGTATACCGGCATTGTACGGGATTCAGGAGGCACCGAGAAGTGCTAAGGGAAGTCTGTTGGATACATACCTGACGGCATTGCAGGAAAAGTGGTATCAGAATGACTGGCGGTACGTGGAGCGTATGTGTGTAAATCTTGCACTGCCGTTTGCCTGCATGACCGGATGTCTGTTTTCTGGAAGGATGCGGCTTGGGAAAATGCTGAAACGCTATAAGGCACAACTGCTGCTTTTGTTTGGTATGTTTCTTTCTGCGTTTGTTCCATCGATTGAGCTTTTATGGCATGGAGGAAGCTGTGCCGGATGGCCGATACGTTTCTTCTTTATTATTTCATTTGTATGTATCGATTTTGCCGTATTACTGTGGCAGGATCAGGAAAGTATCCGAAAGAAAAGTCCGGCTCCACGGACAGATAAGGCTGTACTGGGATGTGCCTGTGTCGCAGTCAGCATTCTGGCAAGTCTTATATTTGTGAAGGTATATCACGCATATACCGGTACAGAGGCATATAATACCTGGGAGGATGGACTGATCTGTCTGATGATCGAGGCGGTCTTTCTGGTGATCTATCTGATCCATCTGAAAGTATATCGGGACAAAAGTGCGATCCTTGTCTTTTTATGTGCAGAGCTGGTGGCAACATCTGTTGTCTGCTTTTCACCCAATAAAGACATTATGGGAGCCTATGATCCGATACAGCTTGAGGCGGCTAATAACGTCACCAGGAGCATGAAAACAGAGATTAAGGATTTTGACCGTATTAAAAATACGGATTATAAAGTAGATCTGATCGAGTATTCTCTGATCATGGGTGAGGAGTCTGTTTCGAACTTCTGGCATGTGATCAATCAGAGCCTCCAGTCCAATTTTGGCTCTTTGGGCTATGCGACCAACTGGACGCAGATGCTGGACACCGGCGGAACCATCTTTACAGATACCCTGCTTCATCTGCAGTATGATCTCAGTGGAAGATCCCTGCCGGAGCAGATGTATACGTTGTGCGAACAGACGAAGGGATATAAAGATGAGGAGATCGGTCTTTATCAGAATAAGTTGGAAATGCCGTTTGCGATTCAGACGGATACGGATGAACTGAATACAGACGGAGAGTATTTTTCCACACAGAACAGTCTTTTCCGTGCCGTTACAGGGTCACAGGAGGATCTGATCGCGGATGCTTCGGCAGACATCAGCAACCTGACCTGGCAGGGAAGCACCGGCAAGGGCAAAAAGGTTTTATATTTCTATGGAACCAATGGAACCGACCAGACGGTTGAGATTAATGTCAATGGCAGTCCTGTTTATATTCCGACGGCAACCTCTACAGAGAATACGCAGTATCCGGCAGATTTTGGCAATGGTCTTGTCTGTCTCGGGTGCTTTGAAGATGAGACGGTGACGGTTGTATTGAACAGCAGTGCGGATAACTCCGCTTTCCATCTGGGCTGGCTGGATTATGATAAGCTGTCACAGGCGGTCGGGGATATTAATGCACAGAATCCGGAGATTGTGTCGTTAAAGCAGAAAAATAACGGTCTGCGTATGACATTAAAAAATGTCACAAAGAAAAATATCTTTCTGCCGGTTTCTTATGATGAGGGATGGGTTTGTAAGGTAAACGGAGAAAACGTGCAGTTGAAATCTGTAGATGGCATGGTTTCTGTTCCGGCAGCAGAAGGAACTAATGATATTGTATTGAAATATAGCCCGAAGGGAAGACAGCAGGGAATGATCTTGTCGATCATAACGCTGCTTGTATGTCTGGCAGGATGGTATATTGCCAGAACAACGAAGTCAGAGGAGCATAAGTGGATGACAGTTCTGGATGCGGCAGCCTATGAGATATTTGGTATTGTGTACGCTGTATTTATCGCATTTATGTTTTTGGTACCGATGTTTTATTATCTGAAGCAGATATTCATTTTGTTTCATGAATAACATGATGCAAGACGCAAAATACCTTTTGACCACAATGTCATGATATTTTTAAATAAAGTACAGAAAATGGAGGGATTATGAAAGTAGTATTATTAGTAGGAGGAAAGGGAACCCGGATTTCCGAGGAGTCCCAGTTCAAACCAAAGCCGATGGTAGAGATTGGGGGATATCCAATCCTCTGGCATATCATGAAGGAATATTCCTATTATGGTTTTAATGAGTTTATCATTTGTGCCGGTTACAAGCAGCATATGATCAAGGAATGGTTTTCAAACTATTTTCTCTATCATAGTGATGTAACATTTGATTATACGAATGGTGAGAAGGTTGTGAAAGTACATGATCATCATTGTGAGCCGTGGAAGGTAACCGTTGTGGATACCGGTCTGGAGACCATGACCGGCGGCAGAGTAAAGCGCATCCAGCCATATGTGGGGGATGAGACTTTTATGCTGACTTATGGTGACGGCGTCTGTGATGTGGATATTGCAAAGCTGCTTGCGTTCCATAAGGAGCACGGCAAAAAGGCAACCCTGACTGCCGTAATGCAGGAGCAGCAGAAGGGCGTGTTAAACATTGGTGGGGATAATGCGGTGAAGTCCTTCCGTGAGAAGAACATTTCCGATGGGGCGCCGATCAATGCCGGATATATGGTGTTGGAGCCGGATATCTTTGATTATATTGACGGGGATGACACGATCCTGGAGAGAGAGCCGTTGGAGCGTCTGGCTGCAGAGGGCGAGTTAATGTCCTATATGCATCGTGGCTTCTGGCAGTGCATGGACAATAAGCGGGAGATGGACATGCTGGAGCAGTATCTGCGGTCTGGCAATGCGCCATGGAAGAAGTGGGAAGATTAAGCAGAAAGGAAACGAGAAAATGGACGTATCTTTTTATAAAGGAAAGCGTGTACTGGTAACCGGTCATACCGGTTTTAAGGGAAGCTGGCTCTGCCGGATTCTGATCAAGGCGGGGGCGCAGGTGACAGGTTATTCTCTGGAGCCGCCGACAAACCCGGATCTGTTTTCAATCGCAGACCTGGAGTCGCATATGAATTCCGTGATCGGAGATATTCGTGATCTGGAGCATCTGCAGAAGGTATTTCAGGAGACACAGCCGGAGATCGTGCTGCATCTGGCAGCACAGCCGATCGTCCGGGATTCCTATAAGGATCCGGTATACACTTATGAGACCAATGTAATGGGAACCGTCAATATCTGCGAGTGTGTCCGTCAGAATCCCTGTGTAAAGAGCTTTCTGAACGTGACCACCGATAAGGTATATGAAAATAAAGAGTGGGAGTGGGGATACCGCGAGAACGAGCCTCTGGATGGCTATGATCCATATTCCAACAGCAAGTCCTGCTCGGAGCTGGTAACCCACAGTTATATCAATTCCTTCTTTCAGGACAGAGATCTGGCAGTGTCTACTGCGAGAGCCGGTAATGTGATCGGCGGCGGCGATTTTGCCAACGACAGGATTATTCCGGACTGTGTCAGAGCCATGCAGAGGGGCAGTGCCATTGGCGTGAGAAATCCTTACTCCACCAGACCGTTCCAGCATGTACTGGAGCCGCTGGGAGTTTATCTGCTCATTGCCCAGAAGCAGTATGAAGATAAAAAATACGCCGGTTTTTATAACGTCGGTCCCGATGAGTGTGACTGCGTGACCACAGGTGAGTTGGTAGATCTGTTCTGCAAATACTGGGGAGACGGTGCAGCATGGATAAACCAGGCAGAGGAAAATGCCCCGCATGAGGCCAATTTTCTGAAGTTAGATTGCAGTAAGGTAAAGAGAGTCTTTGGATGGAACCCGCGCTGGCATATTGAGGAGTGCATGGATATGACATGCCGATTCAGCAAAGTATGGCTGGCAGGAGGTGATATCCCGGCAGAGATGGACCGGGAGATAGATGCATTTTACGCACCCAAAAAGTCGTAAGAGGCTCATAAGCATAAAACAAATATGAAATATGTGCCGGACAGCACAGAATGGAGGCAGTATGTTCGAAAATAAAACAGAACAGCAGGCAAAAGACGAGATTTTAAAAATGGTGGCAGAGTACTGTGACACCTATCACAATAAAAAAGAATATCACGAGGGAGACAGGATCCCTTATGCATCCCGTGTGTATGACCACGAGGAAATGTGTAATCTGGTAGATTCCGCACTGGAGTTCTGGCTCACATCCGGACGTTATACGGATGAGTTTGAGAAGAAGTTTGCAGAGTATCTTGGGGTACGTTACTGTGCTCTTGTAAACTCCGGATCTTCCGCAAACTTAGTAGCATTTATGACATTGACTTCTCCTTTGCTGGGAGACCGCAAGATCAACCGTGGTGATGAGGTGATCACGGTAGCAGCAGGCTTCCCAACCACGATCGCGGCTATGATCCAGTATGGTGCTGTTCCGGTTTTCGTGGATATGACGATCCCACAGTACAATATCGACGTGACACAGTTGGAGGATGCACTTTCTGACAAGACAAAGGCAGTGATGATCGCTCATACACTGGGTAATCCGTTTGATCTGGGAGCCGTTAAGGCATTCTGCGATAAGCATAACCTGTGGCTGGTGGAGGATAACTGCGATGCCCTTGGCTCTACTTATACGATTGACGGTGTGACAAAGCAGACCGGTACTATCGGTGACATTGGAACCTCCAGCTTTTATCCGCCACATCATATGACCATGGGCGAGGGCGGTGCCGTTTATACGGATGATCCTCTTCTGAATAAGATCATCCGCTCTATGCGTGACTGGGGACGTGACTGTATCTGTTCCTCCGGGCGTGATAATATGTGCGGACATCGTTTTGACGGCCAGCACGGAGAGCTTCCGTTCGGATATGATCATAAGTATGTATATTCTCATTTCGGATATAATCTCAAAGCAACGGATATGCAGGCAGCAATCGGCTGTGCACAGTTAGAGAAGTTCCCATCCTTTGTGGAGCGCAGAAAGCATAACTTTAACCGCTTAAAGGCGGGCTTAAAGGACGTGGAGGACAAGCTGATCCTTCCGGAGCCTTGCGAGAACTCAGACCCAAGCTGGTTTGGATTCCTTCTGACCTGCCGTGAGGGCGTAGAGAAGAATCACGTTGTACAGTACCTGGAGAAGGAGGGCGTTCAGACCCGTATGCTCTTTGGTGGCAATATGCTGAAGCAGCCATGCTTTGGTGAGCTTAAGAAAGCCGGAGAGGGATATCGTGTGATCGGAGATCTGCCGGTGACAGACCAGATCATGACAGACACCTTCTGGATCGGTGTATATCCGGGTATGACGGATGAGATGATCGACTATATGATTCGTAAGATCAAAGAAGCAGTAAAATAGAAACAAAAGGAAGTCTCCCGGGTGAAAACTGTGCCCGGGGGATATTTTGAGTTTAATCATGAAAACGACCCGGGAAACGGTCGGGATGGAGGCAGCATGAAACAACGATTAGCAGATTACGTAGCAGATTTTTTGGTAGATCATGGAATTAAGGACTGTTTTATGGTAACAGGCGGCGGTGCCATGCATTTGAATGATGCACTGGGGCATAAGGATGGAATGCACTGTCTGTACAATCATCATGAGCAGGGCTGTGCGATCGCAGCAGAAGCGTATTCGAGAATCCATAATACAATGGCGGCTCTGTGTGTAACCACAGGACCGGGAGGAACCAATGCAATCACCGGCGTTGTTGGTGCATGGCTTGATTCCGTACCGATGTTTGTTATTTCCGGGCAGGTGCGTTACGATACAACAGCGCGTTATATGAGCCAGTATACCGATGGTCTGCCTCTCCGTGCGGTAGGAGACCAGGAATTTGATATTACAAAGTCTGTGGACAATATGTGCAAATATGCCACCATGATCGAGGATCCGATGCAGATCCGTTATGCTCTGGAAAAGGCATATCATCTGGCAACAACGGGCAGAAGAGGCCCGGTATGGATTGATATTCCGGTGAATTATCAGGGCTGTTATATTGAAACGGATGATCTGAAGGGCTATGATCCGGCAGAGGATGAGGCAAAGATGCCGGTGCCGGTTGCAGAGGATGTTGTGAAAACGGTGATCGAAAAGGTTCGCCAGGCAAAGCGTCCGGTGCTCTATGCCGGAAACGGAATCCGTCTTTCCGAGGGCTATGAGGCATTCCGCAAGGTTGTGGAACAGCTTGGTATCCCTGTGGCAACCTGCTGGGATTCCATTGATGCCATTGAAACAGAGCATCCGCTTTATGTGGGACGCGGCGGTATTATGGGAGACCGTGCCGGAAACTTTGCAGTACAAAATGCAGACCTTGTGCTGGCGGTAGGAAACCGTCTGTCCATCCGTCAGGTGGGCTACAACTGGAAGACATGGGCAAGAGAGGCATATGTGATCGATGTGGATGTGGATCCTGCCGAGCTTAAGAAGACAACGATCCATGTGGATATGCCGGTATGTGCGGATGCGAAGGACTTCTTTGAAAAGATGGATCAGGCATTAGCCGGGGAAAAGAAGCCGGTCTTTGACGGAAAGGACTGGGTAGAACGCTGCCAGAATTGGAAGAAGGATTATCCGGTGACTCTGCCAAAGCACTGGGAAGAGGATGGCAAATATGCCAATGTATATGCATTCATCAATTATCTCAGCAGCAGCCTGCCGGAGAAAAATCTTACTGTGGTTTCCAACGGAAGTGCCTGTGTGGTAGGCAGCCATAATTATGTGATTCAGAAGGATGCAAGATTTATCATTAACAGTGCCATTGCAAGTATGGGATACGGTCTGCCGGCAGCCATTGGAGCATGCGTGGCAAATGACTGTAAGAATACGATCTGCATCGAAGGTGACGGAAGTATCATGATGAATCTTCAGGAGCTGCAGACGGTTCTGACCAACAAGCTGCCGATCAAGCTGTTTCTGATCAACAATGAGGGGTATCATTCCATCCGCCAGACCCAGAACAATCTGTTTTCGAATCACTGTAAGGTGGGAATCGGTCCGGAGAGTGGAGATCTTTCTTTCCCTGATTTTGAAAAGCTTTCCCAGGCATTTGGATATCCTTATTTCAGTGCCCACAGCAATGAGGATATGAAGAAGGCGGTGGATCAGGCACTTGCCCAGGAGGGACCTGTATTTTGCGAGATCTTTGTGTCTCCGGCTCAGAACTTTGAGCCAAAGAGTGCCACCAAGCGTTTGGAGGATGGCAGTCTGGTAAGCCCTCCACTGGAGGATCTGGCACCATTCCTGCCAAGAGAAGAGATGTTAAAGAATCTGTTGATCAAGCCCGTAGAGGAATAAACTGGATCGGGAAAAGTGGAGGCTGAAATGAAGAGAATAGCGGTCACAGGACCAACAGGAGCCATTGGAATCGCTTTGGTACAGGAATGTATCAAAAGACAGATCGAGGTTTATGCCATATGCAGACCGGGCTCCGCAAGAGTAAAAAGAATACCGGAGAATGATCTGGTGCATATCGTGGAATGCAGTCTGGAGGATATGGAGCAGATGGATACCGCAGGGATTCCGTCCTGTGACGTATTTTACCATTTTGGATGGGCGGCAACCATTGGAGATGCCAGAAATGATACAAGACTACAGACCAATAATATCCGTTATACGATTGATGCGGTGAATCTGGCCAAAAGGCTGGGCTGTGAGGCATTTATCGGTTCCGGCTCCCAGGCAGAGTACGGCAGAGTGGAGGGAAAGCTTTCGGCGCAGACGCCGGCATTTCCGGAAAACGGCTATGGCATTGCCAAGCTTTGTGCCGGGCAGATGAGCCGGATCGAGTGTGAAAAGCTTGGAATGCGTCATGTCTGGACCAGAATATTGAGCGTCTACGGACCTTGCGACAGCGATAAAACCATGATCACCACCACGATCAAAAAGCTGTTTGCCGGGGAACGTCCGGCATTAACGGCAGGAGAACAGCAGTGGGATTATCTGTACAGTGCAGATGCGGCCAGAGCCATGCTCGCGATCGGTGAGAAGGGACAAAGTGGAAAGGTATACTGCATTGGCGGAGGAAAAGCCCGTCCACTGAAGGAATATATGACAGAGATGCGAGATCAGATCGACCCGTCCGCAGAGCTGGGACTGGGGGAGATTCCTTATGGATCCAAACAGGTGATGTATCTGTGTGCAGATATCTCGGAATTAACGAAGGACACGGGCTTTCAGCCGGAGACTGACTTTTCGGCAGGAATTGCAGAAACAATACGATGGATGAGATCGGAATGGAGGCAGCATGAAAACGATTAGTGTAATGATTCCTTGTTACAACGAGGAGGAGAATGTAAAGGCGATCAGTGAAGCAGTGATCAAAGAGATCACAACAAATCTTCCGTCTTATGATTATGAGATTCTTTTTATTGACAATGATTCCGCAGACCGGACCAGAGAATATCTCCGGGAGATCTGTGCGGCAAATCCAAAGATCAAAGCAATCTTTAATGCCAAAAACTTTGGACAGTTCAATTCGCCGTATTATGGAATCTGTCAGACCAGCGGGGATTGTACGATCTGTCTGTGCTGTGATTTTCAGGATCCGGTGGAAATGATTCCACGACTGGTGGAAGAATGGGAAAAGGGTGCCAAGATCGTATGTGCGATCAAAACCTCCAGCAAAGAAAATAAGATCATGCGTTTTCTGCGAACCTGCTACTATAAAATGATCAAGAAGATGTCCGATGTAGAGCAGATTGAGCATTTTACAGGATTTGGTCTTTATGACAAAAGCTTTGTGGATGTTTTAAGAAATCTGGATGATCCAACACCGTTTCTGCGTGGCATCGTGGCAGAGCTTGGATATAAGCGTGTTGATATTGCGTACGAGCAGCAGAAGAGACGTGCCGGTAAGACACATAATAACTGGTTTACTCTTTATGATGCGGCAATGCTCAGTTTCACATCCTACACAAAAGCCGGACTTCGTCTGGCAACGATCGTTGGATTTATCATGTCAGCCATCAGCCTTATTGTTGCCTTTATTTACCTGATCTTAAAGCTTCTTTACTGGGACCGCTTCGTGGCAGGTATGACGCCGATCCTTCTGGCGGTATGTATTCTGGGATCGGTTCAGTTGTTCTTTATCGGATTCCTGGGCGAATATGTACTGAGCATCAATAAACGTATGATGAAACGGCCTCTCGTCATTGAGGAGGAGCGTATTAATTTTTCGGATGCAGGGAAAGACGATAAATAGAAACGAGGATGAACATGGCAGATCAGATCAAAGCCGTTCTGTTTGATCTGGACGGAACGATATACTATGGAAGTAAACTGATACCCGGTGCAGATCAGGTGGTAAAGAAATGCCGGGAAGAAGGCAAAAAAATCTTTTTCATGACCAATAATTCCACGAAATCCCGTCGGCAGATCTGGGAGAAATTGACCGGCATGGGGCTGAAATGCAGCTATGAGGAGGTTTATACCTCCGGATATGCAGCCGCTTTATATGCAAAGCAGATGGGGTATCATACCGTGTATATCATGGGCAGTGATGCTCTGGCAGAAGAATTCGGAGAGCTTGGGATCACCGTATCCGATCAGGCGGAAGTGGTCATTGTTGGATATGACATGGCGTTTGATTATCAGAAGCTGACAGATGCACTTCAGGTGGCGTTACAGGCGGACAAGATCATTGCCTGCAACAAGGAGCATCATTATCCGGGGGAGAACGCCAAACGGATGCCTGGCTGCGGAGCCATGGTGGGTGCGCTGGAGGGAAGTCTCGGCAGAGCTGTGGACTATTCCGTAGGGAAACCAAATCCACTTCTGATGGAGATCATCTGCAGGGATAATCAATTAAAACCAGAGGAGATCACGGTGATCGGTGATACCTATGAAAGCGATATTGTGATGGCACAACAGTATGGAAGCAATGCCGTATTTATTGGCGATGAGAAATACGAAGGGACAAAATGTGTTTCGGCCATTCGTGAATTATTGTAAAAGCGTGGGGAAAAGGAGGCTTTTTTATGAGGAAAATAAATCTGCTGGATTGTACATTGCGCGATGGAGGATATGTCAATGACTGGCATTTTGGAAAGGACGCTATCTTTAATATTGGGAAAAAGATCGTGTTAGCCGGTATTGAATATTTTGAGATCGGTTTTGTCAGAGAATGTGATTACGATCCGGATTATTCATTGTTTGACGGCAATGACAGCGTCAGCCGTATGATCGCTCCAAAGAATCCGGAAACACATTACGTGGGAATGATCGATATGGGAAGACCGATCCCCTTAGAGAAGCTTGGAAAACACAGACCGGATGGATTCGATGTTTTCCGTGTTATTTTCAAAAAGAGCAAGATCCAGGAGGCATACACGTATATTCAGGAGCTGCAGAAGCTGGGTTATGAAGTATTTGCCCAGGCGGTAGGAACCGATAACTATACCGACAGTGAATTTATTGAACTGATCCGGAAATTCAACCAGCTTCCGATCCGTGCCTTTTATATTGTAGACAGCTTTGGACTGATTAAGAAAAAGGATTTCGTCCGTCTGGTACAGATTGCCGATCATAACCTGCGGGAAGACATTATGCTGGGATATCACTCCCACAATAACATGCAGCAGGCCATGGGGAATGCGTCCGCCTTTACCGAAATGCATCTGCATCGTGATATTATTCTGGATGCCTGTGTCTTTGGTATGGGACGTGGTGCAGGAAATCTGAATCTGGAATTGTTTGCAGAATACATGAATGAAAATTTTGACAAAAAATATCGTATCGAGCCGATGCTGGAGATTATTGATGAATATCTGAACGATATTTACCGGGAACATTTCTGGGGATATTCCCTGCCGCTATATTTGTCTGCGGCAAACGGCTGTCATCCGAATTATGCGATCTATTTCGCTTCGAAGGGAACACTGACCGTAAAATCGTACAATGAGATCCTAAAGTCTATCCCGAAGGAGGACAAGGCACTTTACAATAAGGACAAGGCAGAGCAGTTTTATAAAGAATATCAGGAAAATTATGTGGATGACCGGGAAACGGTAGAACAGCTTGAAAAAGAGCTTGCCGGCAGACAGATCCTGCTGATGGGGCCGGGAAAGAGTCTGGTGGAGCAAAAGGACCTGGTCAACGATTTCATTGAGCAGAACAATCCGGTTGTGATCGGACTAAACTTTGTTCCAACAGAATTTTCCTGCGATTATGCGTTTGTATGTCACATGAGACGATACAAAAATGTTGTGGATCAGCCGGTCAAAAAGATCATTACCTCAAACCTCAGAGAGGCGAAGGAATATGACCATATGCTGAATTTTGCCAGCTACTCCTGTCAGGAGCCGCCGATCATGGAAAACTCCGGACTGATGTGTCTTCATTTTCTGATGCATCTGGGAATCCCGCAGGTTTCTATTGCTGGTCTGGACGGTTATGATATCACCAATCGGGGAAACTACGTCAACAGTGGTTTGGAATATGACTTCACGGCAGAGCAGCTTCAGGAGCGGAATGAGTTGATCGCAAAGGAGATCCGTGCCCTGGAGGAGAAGCTGGAAATCCATTTCCTGACGGACAGCATTTACAAAAAATAATACGAGGGAAAAGAGATGGCAGAAGAAAAGAAACAAACGAAAATGGAACTGTTGATCCAGTTTATTAAATTTGGAATTGTAGGAGTAACCAATACCTTGGTTTCCTACGTGATCAATGTAGCAACTTTATTTTTGCTGGGACATGCCCATATCTTCCAGAGATGGGATTATATCATTGCCAATACGGTAGCGTTTATCTTAAGCGTGCTGTGGTCCTTTTACTGGAACAATAAGCTGGTCTTTGATATGGAAGGAACCGGTTGGAAGGAGATGCTGGGAGCTCTGGTCAAGATGTATTTGTCCTATGCCTTTACCGGAATTATTCTGAGCAATGTATTGTCATACTTATGGATCGACGTACTTCACATTTCCAAGTATATCGCACCGCTGATCAATTCCATTATCGGAGTGCCGATCAACTTTGTGCTCAATAAGTTCTGGGCATTTCAGGGAAAGTAGGAAGGCGGTTCGGATGGATCAGGCAGAGCCAATCCGCGTTTGACAACAAATTCTGAAAATGATAAAATAATTATTGCCGCTTTGAAAGAAAGTGGCAATAATTTCATAGCTGCGGATGTGATGGAATTGGCAGACATGCAAGATTTAGGTTCTTGTGCCGCGAGGCGTGCAGGTTCAAGTCCTGTCATCCGCATCAAACCCCGGAACGATCGCTCCGGGGTTTTTTGCGGATGGAGACCTTGAATCCCGGGATTCAAGGTCTCCGCTGCCGCTCCGGTCGGTGCCGGGCAGACGTCCACCGGACGTCTGACACCCTGCCATCCGCATAAAAAGCTTCAAGCACTTTATTTATAAGGGCTTTGAGTTTTTTTGATTTTGGATTTGTCTTTGGAACAGAGTGGAAAATAACGATTTGACATCAACGCTGACATCAACGGGAATGAAAGGAGGAAAGCAGGAACAGAGGATATATGGTACAATCAAAAATAAGACATTAGAAGTTATGCTTTTTATATGTTAAATGCACAACTAATATCGAAAAATAAATGATGCACAACATCATTATCCGTAAAAATGCTATTGATAATATAAAGATAAGGAGAGAAGATATGGCATACACAATGATTCACATAATTATCGCAGAGGAAATATTTTCGAAATTTTCTTTAAATATAAATGAAAATGATTTTTTGATAGGAACAATTGCGCCGGATGCAGTACATTCATGTGAAGAATTTAGCTACAAATTGAAGGAAAAAAGTCATTTTTTTCCCGAAAGTTTAACTTGGGGAAAGGTCGATACATGTACCAAGGCAAATCTATGGATGGATTCCGTGTTGGAGTTTTATGAGAAAAACAAAGAAAATATTAATTCAAGTTTTTTGTTGGGGTATATTATTCATGTTTTTGTTGATATATACAATGCGCTTTATTATTATTACCCCTATGTCAATGCATTCTATGGTACCGAAGAAGAAAAAGTTGAAAAGTATAAAATTGAATCTCAAAATTTAGATAAATATTTGTACACAAAATATGCTAAGATATATGGTCTCTCAGATAAATTATATAAAGGATTCGGCTATAATATCAATGGTATTATTACTGCGGAGCAGATAGAAAAAAGGAGAGAATATTTAATTTCCACGGAATGGAAAAAAGCATTATTTGTTTTAGAAAATGAGATATGTACTTTGGATAGCGTAAAAAATATAAAAGAAGGTACCATTCAATTCATATATAATAATTTTATATGTAAATATTTACCGGATGCATAAAATGGAATTTACCTGTCCTGAATATCGGTTGCTAATTTTCGGTAAGGTGTATATAATAAAGATGGCACAATTTTATCAAAATTATGATAAGGAGGTTTTTATGATAGAGATTAGACCGGTTTCAGATTTGAGAAATAAGTTTACGGAAATAGAAACTACCGTAAAAAAAGGTGCACCTGTATATTTGACGAAAAATGGATATGGATCAATGGTGGTGATGAGCATTGAGGCATACTCAAAGCTAACAGAGTCTGTTGAGGATGCATTAGATGTTGCGGATAGGATGGCAGAAGAGACTACGGAGCGCTATACTCACGAAGAGATATTTGCGAAAATGAGGGAGGCAGTCAATGATTAACGGGAATTATCGTATTAGATATTTGCCGCTGTTTTATGACGATATGCACAGTGTTGTTTCATACATCAAGAATGAACTGTCGAATCCTCAAGCAGCAAACGATTTGATTGATGCGGTGGAAATGGCTATTATGTAGCGTTTGCCGGCGTGTGAAAGTTTTGAACCGTATCATTCGACCAGAGAGAGGCAATATCTATATTACAGAATTTATGTTAAAAACTATGTTGTTTATTATGTGGTAATTGATGATCAGGAAAACGGCAGGGTAATGGAAGTAAGGCGGTTGTTGTATAGGTGTCAGGATTGGGAACGTCATGTTTGATCAGGCTGTCCGGATTAAATGAAATGTTTATGAAAAAAGATTCCCCAAAGAGTTAAAAATGGTTTGTTGAGAAAGCCGGTTCAATATGTTTCGCGTATTGTTTAGACAAATCGGATCATTGAGGATTATGAGGCGGTTCCGGCGGTGAATCAGATATATATGGTTACAGGCGTTCGAGGCTCCGGGAAGACGGTAATGATGACCAATATTGCGGATATACTTTCTAAAAGGGATGACTGGATCGTGGTGGAACTGAATGCTACCAGAGATCTGTTACAGAGCCTGGCCTCCAGACTCTATGCTGTTCCGAGGTTTCATGACTGCTTTTTAAAAGCAAAGCTGGATTTTTCTGCATTTAGTCTTGGTGTGAGTATTGAAAATGCAGCGCCGGTAACGGATGTGGAGGACATGGTTGCCAAAATGCTGGATCAATTACAAAAACTTGGCAAGAGACTGCTGATCACGATCGATGAGGTGGTATATTCGGAGCAGATGAAGGTTTTTGCCAGTGCGTTTCAGATATTTATGCGTCAGGAGTATCCTATTTTTATATTGATGGCAGGCCTATATGAAAACATCTATGAATTACAGAATGATAAGTCTCTTACATTTCTTTACCGGGCACCAAAGATTATTTTGGAGCCGTTAAATCTTACGGCAGTCCGGCAGCATTATAAGAATATTTTTGAATTAGGGGAAGAAAAGGCTGAGAGGATGGCTGCTCTTACCAGGGGATATCCCTTTGCGTTTCAGGTGTTGGGATATCTTTATTGGGAACACAGAGATACTATGACATTGGATGAAATTTTGCCGGAGTATGATCAATATCTGGAGGAATACGTATATAGCAAAATATGGTTGGAAATGTCGGAGAAAGATAAAGAAATTTTGCAGGTACTGGCAGTCAGTGGAGAAATCAAAGTAAAAAATCTCAGGGAAAAGCTGGGACTTGCTTCGGAGCAGTTTTCTGTATATCGTGAGCGGTTAAAACGAAAGGGGGTCATTGATACGAGACAGTATGGAATGGTATCAATGGCATTGCCGCGGTTTGAAGAGTTTATCAAAATGAGAATGCTTTAAATAATAATTCCCCTGAATCTTCCATCTGGAAAATTCGGGGGAATTCCAAAGTGTGTTTTTTATCTTGTCTTTTTTCTTACGGTCACAATTCCACCGATCACGATTAAAATGATCACAGCTGCTGCAATTGGAGCAACAGGAACACCGGAACCGGAACTGTCACTGTCAGAAGCATCGCCGGAGCCTGCAGCATTGTCGGCTGCAGGAGCCTCCGTGGCAGCGACAGCGTCCGGGTTGTCGTAGTCAAAACCGGATACGGTAAAAGTAATCTCCACACTTTCATCTCCGGTACCGTTTAAAAGCTTCCAGCCGCTTTCCACGTTTTCGGGAAGTCCTTTGGCAGCCACTTCCTTCACAAGCTCTGCACGCCAGTGATTGAGGAGAAGGATTACCATGCCGCCCTGAAGATAAGGATCTTCATTTTCAGGAACGCCTTCGTCGAAGCTGAGGATTTCTTTGCCGTTGATCGTGGCTTTTACATCGGTAAATTTCACGGTGTCATTTAATGGAATATCTGTGGCGATATGAAGCTGGGAGATATCTGTCTCATTCATGGAATCCAGACCCTCCAGCTTGACGGTATAAGTACCGTTTCCGGCAATCTCTGTGTTGGTCAGCGTGCCGGTGGCGGCAGTGTCCTTGTTTGTCTCTTTGTCCTTGTACATGAGCTTGTCTGCGTTTTCTGTATTGTAATAACTGTTCTGGGATTTTTCATAATATCCCATGTGAGTCAGCCAGAGATCCGTGCATGTCTGGATGCCGAGAGTGGCATGGTATTTGCCGTTTGAATCAAAGGCTTTCTTTTTCTTTGCAGCCTGTGCCGGACTGACCGAAAAAGCGGACAGTGCCAGTGCGGCGGTTAAGAGAAAAGCCGTTAATTTTTTATTGTTTTTTTTCATATATTTAAGTCCTTTCTGTGAATTGAATTCCTTTTATTAGTGTAACATGAGCAGAGAGAGGAGACAAGCTTGTTTTTTTGTATTCTAACTCAAACTTCGCACACCTGAAACTTGCTTGTGCCCATAATGTTTCTTATGTGGCAAAGATTACAATATGATTTTTGCCTCTCAAAA